>Ga0209233_1000208_pt1 | contig 115633 bp, 120 predicted proteins | sample AraplaCL_Cvi_mCL_FD_184269 | JGI IMG/M metagenome (GOLD analysis project Ga0209233, IMG submission 184269) | Arabidopsis root microbial communities from the University of North Carolina, USA - plate scrape CL_Cvi_mCL (SPAdes) (version 2) | ecosystem: Host-associated > Plants > Roots >...
CGGGTGCGCCATATCAAGTGCAAATCGAACCAACTGGTTCGGAAACCGATGAGGACGGACGAATGCCAGCCAGTCCCAAAATGCATGGCGCCGGGAATGGCGACGTCACCCGAACGACGGACGACGCTGCCGAGGTCATCGATCGCGCCGAGGCGTCCGGCAAGCCCCGGGGACGGCGTGTGGCGGGTCAGGACCCAGCCAAGCGCGAACAGATCATCGAAGGCGCCAAGCGCTGCTTCATGACGCTGGGGTTCGAGGCGTGCAGCGTCAGTGAGATAGCGGCCGAAGCCGGTGTGTCGAAAGGGACCCTGTACGTCTACTTCGAGGACAAGGAAGCCCTGTTCGGCGCCATGTGCGAACACGAGCGGACGCGCATGCTGAGCTTTGCCCGCCAGGAACTCGACCAGGCGCCCAGCCTCGAGACCGCGCTGCTGCGCTTCGGCACGGTGATCACCAAGAAGCTGACCTCGGCGGAAGTCGTTCGCGCCATGCGCATGGTGCTCGGCGTGACCGAAACCATGCCGAAGCTCGCGGCCCGGTTTTTCGGCAACGAACCCCTTTCGGGGCTGCAGGTTCTGAAGTCCTATCTCGACCGGCAGGTCGCAGACGGGACCCTCGACATCGGTGATACCGACCTCGCCGCTCGGCAGTTCATCGATCTCGCCATGGCGGGTGTCTTCAAGCGGCGCCTGTTCGGCAACATGGATGAACCGCCGACCGCCGAATATATCGGCATCTGTGTCCGCAGCGCGGTAGAGATGTTCATCAAGTTCTACCGGCCGGAGCCGGGCGCCGGCGAGCGCACCTGAAGCGCCGGCGGGACCTCAGCGGGCGGAGACTTCCCGATCCGCCTGCCACAGCCGGTTGAGTTCGCTCAGCAGGACGCCTACCGGCTCGTCGGCCTCGTCGGCTTCGCCGTCGAACAGCGATCGCCAGGGATCGACAGCCTCATCGTCGGCGGCGTTCGCGGCCGCCAGGTCTTCGCGCTCGAGCGTCGCGAGGATCGAGGCGATGTCTTCTTCGATCGAGCTGATCGCCGGCTCGGCGACGGCCGCGACCGCCGCTGGGGCCGGGGTCGGCACCAGGTCGCTGGACACGGCAGCCGCCCCGGCTTGCGGCGTCGAGTCCGCCACCGGTCCCACTTCCGCCTCGGGCCCGCCGCCCGCGGCGCCGTCGTCCATGTCGTCGTTCGGCTCGGTCGCAGTCGTGCCGAACGGCGACCTCGTCAACTCCAATACGCGGGCAAAAGCTGATGTCCGGCCCATGGCAGGCTCCGTCTGATCGCAAATCCGGCGTCGATTTGTTGCGCCCGGCGGTGACCGCTTGGCGCCGGCTTCAAGGTGATTGTTGGGAAAAATTGTGGTACGCGGCGCCCGGCGGGGCGTACTGATCACGCCCGAGACGGCAACAGGAGGAGAGCTCAAATGGCGTTCGAAGCAATCAAGGCCGAAATCAGGGCGCTGCTCGAAGACTCCATCGAGGAGCCGGCGGACATGCACGAGCTGCACCTCCAGCTGATCGAAAAGCTCAACGAAATGAAGGCGACCGGCATGCCGCTGCCCGACGATCTGGTCGAGCTCGAACGGCAGCTCAGCGCCAGCTTCGACGCATTGCCCAAGGAATAGGGCCAGCTGGCGGAGGCGGCGCTAGAACGGCGTCGGCACCACGAACTCGCGCACCCGGTCGTCGGCGGGGTGGGCAAAGCTCAGCTCCTGCGCATGGAGCTGCAGCCGATCGGCCGCCGCCCGGGCGGCGCCGGTGGCATAGAACGGGTCACCGAGGATCGGATGGCCGATGGCGAGCATGTGGACGCGCAATTGATGCGTCCGGCCCGTGCGCGGCACCAGGCGCACGCGGGTGATGCCGCCCTCCCGCCCGAGCACGGTCCAGTCGGTCTGGGCCGTACGACCCTGCTCGAGGTCGACGCGCTGGCGCGGCTTGTTCTCCCAGTCGACGGCGAGCGGCAGGTCGACGCGGCCGGTGTCCTCGGCGATGTCGCCCCACACGCGCGCCACATAGGCCTTCTTCACTTGCCGTTTCTCGAACTGGATGCCTAGCTTGGAGATCGCGCGCGGCGTGAGTCCCAGCACCATGACGCCCGAGGTGTCCTTGTCGAGCCGGTGCACGATCCGGGCGCCGGGATAACGCTCCGCCGCCCGGACGGCGAGGCAATCGGCGAGCGCCGGATCCTTGCCGGGAACGCTCAACAGCCCGCTCGGCTTGTCGACCACCAGGATATCGGCATCGGCAAACACCACCGACAGATAAGGCTCCATCGGCGGGTCATAGTGAAAGCTCAGCGGCACGGGATCGAGCATCGGCACTCGGCGGCAGGGAAGAAGCGGCGGCGCCACTCATCGACCGGCTCATAGCAGGCCGGCCCGGCGGGTGAAAGCGCGCCGCCTGACGTACGTTCATCACTGGCGCGACGGCCAGCTTTTCTGCCATCATGGAGCAACGCGGACTCGAGCCGGACAACAGGCTCGTCCCAGGGAGAAAAGCATGACTGACGGCCGGAAAGTAGGCATCGGGATCATCGGTGCCGGCAACATCTCACCCGCCTACCTCAAGGCGATGAAGGGCTTCCCGATCCTCGATATCCGGGGCATCGCCGACATGCGCCCGGAGGCAGCGTCGTCGCGTGCCGCCGAATTCGGCCTCGCGGCGACCAGCATCGAGGCGCTGCTCGCCGACCCCTCCGTCGCCATCATCGTCAACCTGACGATCCCCCGCGCCCATGTCGAAGTCGGCCTCCGGGCCCTCGACGCCGGCAAGCACGTGCACGGCGAAAAGCCGCTCGGGGTGACGTTCGCCGAAGGGCAGCGGCTGATCGAGGCCGCACGGCAGCGGGGGCTGCGGGTCGGCTCGGCGCCCGACACCTTCCTGGGCGGGGCGCACCAGCAATGCCGGCAACTCGTCGACCAGGGCATCGCGGGCCGCATCGTCGGCGGCACGGCATTCTTCGCCTGTCCGGGCCATGAGCGCTGGCACCCCGATCCGGCCTTCTACTACGACATCGGCGGCGGCCCGGTGCTCGATATGGGACCATACTACATCACCGACCTCGTCAACCTGCTCGGGCCGGTCAGGAGCGTGATGGCCGCCAGCGCCACGCCGCAGCAACAACGGATGATCTACTCGGAGCCCAAGCGCGGGCAGATGATGCCCGTCAAGGTCGCCACCCACGTCGCCGGCATTCTGACGTTCGTGTCGGGGGCGCTGATCCAGGTAACGCTGAGCTTCGACGTGCCGGCCCACAACCATCTGCCGTTCGAACTCTACGGCACGGAAGCGAGCCTGCTGGTGCCCGACCCCAATATGTTCGGCGGCGAAATCAAGACCCGGACGCCAGTGCAGAAGGAATGGCAGAACGTGCCGGTGACCCTGCCCTTTGCCGATGGCAATTATCGCTCGCTCGGCGTCGCGGACCTGGCGGCGGCCATTCTCGACAACCGCCCGCACCGCGCCAGCGGCGAGTTGGCGCTGCACGTCCTCGAAGTGATGGAGGCGTTCGGCAAGTCGTCCGACGCCGGCCGGCCGGTCGAGATCACCACGACCGTGGAGCGTCCGGCGCCGCTGTCGGAATCGCCCGTGCTCGGCTGACCTTGCCGCGTCTTCGGCAATGGGAGGTTCGAGCCGCGAAGCCGGCACGGAGCACTGATCGAGCGACGACCATCCAAAGCGGGTGGCGCGCTGCGCCGCCCGAACAACTCCTCGTCGGAGCAGTTGGCAGGCGGGCGTTTCGTGCCTAAATGCCCGGCAGCGAACAAATCAGAGAGTTGCCGATGTCACTCCACCCCGCCTTCGAACTCACCCGGGACGAAACCATTGCGGAGGTCAATTCGAGGGCGCGGCTCTATCGGCACATCAAGACCGGCGCCGAGGTCCTGACGCTTTCGAACGACGACGAGAACAAGGTGTTCGGCATCACCTTCAAGACGCCGCCGGAGGATTCGACCGGGGTCGCCCACATTCTCGAACACTCGGTGCTGTGCGGCAGCCGGAAATATCCGGTGAAGGAGCCGTTCGTGGAGCTGCTCAAGGGCTCGCTCCACACCTTCCTCAACGCCATGACGTTCCCGGACAAGACCGTCTATCCGGTGGCGAGCCAGAACCTCAAGGATTTCTACAACCTCGTCGACGTCTACCTCGACGCCGTGCTGTTCCCCATCATCAACGAGAATACTTTCCGGCAGGAAGGCTGGCACTACGAGCTCGACGCCACGCAGGGCCCCCTGACCTACAAGGGGGTGGTGTTCAACGAGATGAAGGGGGCCTATTCGTCCTCGGCATCGGTACTGGGGCGGACCAACCAGCAGACGCTTTATCCCGACACGACCTATGGCGTTGATTCAGGCGGCAACCCGGCCAATATCCCTGACCTGACCTACAGCTACTTCAAGAATTTCCACGACCGCTTCTACCACCCCTCCAATGCGCGGATCGTGTTCTACGGCGACGACCCGGAGGCGCAGCGGCTCGAAAAGCTCGAAGAATTCCTCGGCCAGTTCGACCGCATCGCGGTGAACTCGGCGGTGGCGATGCAGCCGCGCTGGAGCGCCCCCCGGCAGATCGCCGGCACCTACGCCGCGGGCGAGGATGAGGCCGAAAAGCCCAACAGCGCCATGGTGTCGGTCAACTGGATGCTCGATCCGATCGTCGACCAGGAAGCGGCGATCGTCTTCTCGCTGCTCGACTTTTCGCTGGTCGGCACCTCCGCCTCGCCGCTCCGCCGGGCGCTGATGGATTCGGGGCTGGGCGAAGGGCTCACCGGCTCGGGCATCGCCGACGACTACCTGCAGCCGATGTTTTCCGTAGGCCTCAAGGGCATCGCCCCCGAAAACGGCCCGAAGGTCGAGGCGCTGGTGCTCGAAACGCTGGGCCGGCTGGCGCGCGACGGCATCGACGGCAAGACCGTCGCCGCGGCGCTCAACACGCTCGAATTCCAGCTGCGCGAAAACAATACCGGCTCGTTCCCGCGCGGCATCGCCCTGATCTTCCGCAGCATGCGGACCTGGCTGCACGGCGGGGACCCGCTCGATCCGCTGTATTTCGAGGCGGCGCTGGCGCGGGTGAAGGCCCGTTTCGCCTCGGGCGAGCGGGTGCTCGAAGACCTGATCCGGACGACGCTCGTCGACAACACCCACCGCACCACCGTGCTGCTGACGGCCGATCCGAAGCAGGGGGAGCGCGAGAACGCCGAGGAGCGGGCCCGGCTCGACGCCAAGCGGGCCGAACTCGGCGAGGCCGAGATCGCCGAGGTGATCGAGACCGCGGCGACGCTCAAGGCGCTGCAGGAAGCCGCCGATTCACCGGAGGACCTGGCCAAGATCCCGACCCTCCATCTCTCCGACCTGCCCCGGCAGAACAAGCTGACGCCGACCGAAACCGGCATGCTCGGCAGCACGAAAACGCTGTTCCACGACCTCAAGACCTCGGGCGTCGTCTATCTCGACCTCGCCTTCGACATCCACGGCATCGACCCCAAGCTGCTGCCCTATTTCCCGATCTTCTGCCGCGCCCTGACGCAGACCGGCACGGCGAAGGAGGATTTCGTCTCGTTGAGCCAGCGCATCGGTCGCTCGACCGGCGGGATCGGCGCCAGCCGCTACATTTCCGGCACGTTCCGCCCCGGCGAAACGGCGGCCTATCTGTTCGTCCGGGGTAAGGCAGTGCCCGACCAGCTCGATGAACTACTGGCGATCCTCTCCGACGTGCTGCTGACGCCGCGCCTCGACAACAAGGAACGCATCCGCCAGATGGTGCTGGAAGAAAAGGCTGGGTTCGAGAGCCGGCTCTCCGGCATGGGCAACTCCATCGCCGCCATGCGCGCCAAGGCCTATTTCAGCGAGGCCGACTGGATCACCGAGCAGCTTTCGGGGGTGACGCACCTGTTCTTCCTCCGGGAACTGGCGGCCGAGATCGATCGCGACTGGAGCGTGGTGGCGACCAAGCTCGAAGCGATCCGCCGGACCGTGATCAACCGGGCCGCCCTCCTCGCCAACATCACCACCGACCGCGCCGAATGGGAGCGCTTTGCGCCGCGCCTTTCGGCTTTCCTCGACGCCCTGCCGTCGCGCGACAAGCTGTTCACGCCCTGGCCGGTGCCCACCGACGAGCCGGCCGAAGGCCTCACCATGCCGGCGCAGGTCAATTTCGTCGCCAAAAGCGCCAATATCCTCAAGCTCGGCTACAAGCCGAGCGGCGCCACGGCGGTGGCCATGACCTACCTCAACACCGCCTATCTCTGGGACAAGGTGCGCGTGCAGGGCGGCGCCTATGGCTCGGGATCTGGGTTCACCGAGGTCACCGGCAGCTTCGTCTTCAGCTCCTATCGCGACCCCAATCTGCTGCAGACGCTCGATACCTATGACCGGGCGAGCGGCTTCCTCACCGGGGAGATCGCGGAGGCCGAACTGTCGCGCTCGATCATCGGCGTCATCGGCCGCATGGACGCCTACCAGTTGCCCGACGCCAAGGGGTACAGCGCCATGGCGCAGACGCTGATCGGCGAAACGCCCGAGCACCGCCAGCAGCGCCGGGAGGAAGTGCTGAGCACCAGCCCCGGCGATTTCAAGGCGCTGGGCGACATCCTGGCGGAAGCCGCCAAGGTCGGGCGCGTCGCCGTGCTCGGCTCCGAAACCGCGATCAAGGCCGCCAACGACGAACGCGGCGGCTTCCTCAAGGTGACGCGGGTGCTGTAGCGCACCCTTTCAGGATTTGGCCGGACCGGTGAACCCGGTCGGGCAGGTCGAGGGGCCAAGCTCGCCGCACCTGTCGCCGGTACCGCCCGGAGCGTTGTAGCAAAACCGGCTACTGCTCGGTCGCAAAGGTGAAGACTCGGGGAGATAGGGCTCATGTTCGATCCGATCGAAGCGTGAGCCTTGGGCGGTCTCACCCGGTGCCTGACGGCCGCTAAAGGCGGCCCGAGGCGGTCGGGCCTGCGCCAAGTGCAAACCGCTGTTGCGCGGCACCCCGGCTTTGGCTAGGTTGCGCGCGATCCGGGCCGGCGCCCTGCGCCGGTTCAGCTGCACCCGTAGCTCAGCTGGATAGAGCGCTGCCCTCCGAAGGCAGAGGTCGTGAGTTCGAATCTCGCCGGGTGCGCCAATTTTTCAGTTACTTAGCTCGGCGGCGCTACTCTCGGCGCACAGTTTCCGCACAGATAAGGGTGGGAGCGTGCCAGCTACTTCCGATCGTATTCCACCCGGCAGCGGGCACTATGTCCAGGCGACCACGACCTCGTCAGTCTGGGCGCATTCGATCTGCATCCCAAACCGCGATTCATAAATCCGCATGACGGCGTCGTGGGTTTCATCGGCCGAACTGCACAGCGCATCGCTCACCACCACTACGCGAAAACCTTCATCCACGGCCCCCAGCACCGTCGCAAGAACGCAAACCTCCGTTTCGGCACCCGAGACTATGACGGTATTGATCCCGCGCGACCTAAGGCTCATGGCGAGGCCGCTGCCCCAGGGACTATAAACGCCCTTGTCCAGCACGGCGGCCGGTGGCGCGAAATGCTTGAGCTCGGGAACCAGCTCAAGCATTTCACGAGGCAGATTCTCCCGTGTCATGCTCGGCCACCGCTGGTAGTAGCGTCGCCATGTTCCGCGCCCCTCACTCGCATGGTGTAGAGGAATGAAGCGCGTGAAGATTGCGGATTGAGGAGCGTGCTCGACCAGTTGAACTACTTTTGGCAGTACGCGAGGTAACCACGGCGTATGCCAGTCCGTAGGCTCAGCGAACATGCGCTGCATATCAACGCAAAGATGAGCCGCTCGGCCGAGCGGTCCAAAACGAAGCATTGCCGCCTCAGCTACCGCAAAGAGCCAAAGCCCGCAGGCGCTACTGCTTGGGTAGCTGCATGACCATCTGATAATGCATTTGCAACGTAGGAAGCGTCTTGGCGGCAAAATCTTTCAGCGGGCCCGCCTTACCTGAAGTCGAATAGGCTGTGAAAAGCCCAACCGCATCGATATGCGCTTTGGTTTGATCAGCAACATAGGTGCTGTCGAACTCGACGCCCGACAGCGGCCCAAGCTGATCGAGATCCTTCTGGTGATCCGGGTCCAAAGCGGTAGGCGGGGTCACGTTCTCGGCCTTGGCGGCAATCGCCATGTCATCAGCGGCCTTTGTGTGATCGTCGATCATCTTCTGGGCAAAAGCCTTGATGGCGGGGTTCTGCGATTTGGTAACGGCCAGCTTGCTGCTCAGGATTTCGAATGTATTCCCAGTTCCCGCCTTTGCCGCAAAATCAGCCGGGCCGTTGGCCGCTGGCACGCTCGAGCCGGGCGGCTGAGCCGTACTCGAAGCGGCCGCGAACGCTGGCAGCGCAAAAAGGGAAAGAGCAATCGTTGCGAAGAAGACTTTCATCATCCGGCCTTTCGAAGGGACACTTGAAGCTCAAATGTGCCATCGGCCTGACAGTTCCGTCCTGTCCGCCGGGCCAATGTCACATCGACCAGGGACTCGGGAGCGGCGTAGTCAGGGACTCAAAAAATGCGGCCAAATCCAGGGCGTTGCTGGCCGCCGCTCCCGATGCAGTGTTGTCGAAAATGACCCAGCAAGCACCGGCTGTTTCAGCCAGGCGAACGCACAACTCGCACAATTCGGTCTTCTGGTAAGCCGAGTAGTAGATCCTGGGTGATCCGTGTAGCCGAAAATAACGAAGGTCGTTGGATGTACTGGCTGGGACGCGTCCTTGCGGCGGATCGGCGACCACCATCGACATGCCGTATTGACGCAGCAGTGTCGTAAAATCCCCGGCGAACCAACTCGAATGCCGGGGCTCGACGACGAGGTCGCCGCTGTAGGCGTCGCGCGCGAGCGCAAAGAACCGCTCGACCGTCGCCGCATCGAAGGCGAAGCTTGGCGGCAATTGCAGCAGCAGCGGGCCGCGGCAGTCGCCAAGCTCCGATGTCTCGTCGAGGAAGGCGCGCAAGTCGGGCTCGACGTCGACCAGACGCTTGGCATGCGAGATGACCTTCGGCAGCTTTACCGCGAACCGAAAGTCCGAGGGAACGCTGTCGCGCCAACGCGTATAGGTCGCGGGACGATGTGAGCGGTAAAAGCTGGTGTCGATCTCTACGCAGCGAAAGCGTTGCGCATAGCGGTAGAGCACAGAGCCTTCTCGCGGGAAATTTTCGGCTACCTCGCTTGGGATAGACCATCCGGCCGTGCCAATCATCGGGGCAGCGATCATCGCGGTCGTCAGGTCGCCGGGGACGAAAGTTCAACCCACCCGGGCGCGTGGTCGCTCGGCCTTTCCCAGCCGCGGACGACCTGATCAACGCCAGCAGCTACCATGCGGGCTGCAGCGCCATTGTTCAGGAGTAGATGGTCCATCCTCAGCCCCGAACTTTTGTCGTAGCCGCCGCGGAAGCCGAAGTTCCAGTAGGTGTAGATGCCCTTTTCGGGATGAGCTTTTCGGATCGCATCCGTCCATCCCTCTTCGAGCAACGCGCCATATGCCGCCCGGCTCTCCGGGAAATAGACGGCGTCCAAAACCCAGCGCTGGGGCACTACGGCGTCGATCGCCGTGGGTACGACGTTGAAATCGCCGCAGAGCACGGCCGGCGGCCCGTCCACAAGCTGGTCAGCGTAGCGCAACAGCCGATCGAACCAGCGCAGCTTGTAGTCGAACTTTGGCCCGGGCGCCGGGTTGCCGTTGGGGAGGTAAAGGCAGCCCACCATAAGGTCGCCTATCTCCGCCTCGAGATAGCGGCTGTGCGTATCGTCCGGGTCGCCCGGCAGGCCGCGGCGCCGTTCGACAGGCTGGCTTCCACGCGCGAGGATGGCGACGCCGTTGTAAGACTTCTGGCCATGCCAGATCGCGCCATAGCCGGCCTGCTCAACGGCAGCTGCCGGAAACTTCTCATCGGACGTCTTGAGTTCCTGCAGGCAGGCAATATCCGGCTTGAATTCATCGAGCCAGCGCAGCAGGCCGGGCAGCCGACCGTTGACCCCGTTGACGTTGTAAGTTGCCAGTTTCACAGAGCGCTCCACGGGGTCGCGGCGGGCCTAGCGGATTAGATGGCCGTCGCTGCCAGGCGTTGTCGTCTTCAGTGCCGGTCATAACGTCGTGGGTGGGTACTCGCTCCCCGCGATCGCGAACAAGCGGGCGTCGACCTCAGGAGACTGCGTCTTGGCCGCGCGTGGGTCGTCGGCGAGGCGCGCAACCCCTCGATGCGGACGACGTTGAACTATCTACTCGAACCAAGGAGGCTTCGATGCCGCAAGGAGACAAGTCCAAGTACACGGACAAGCAGGAGCGCAAGGCCGATCACATCGCCGAGAGCTATGAAGATCGAGGCGTGTCCACCAAAGAAGCCGAGCGGCGCGCTTGGGCGACCGTCAACAAGGACGATGGCGGTGGCAAGAAGCCCGGCGGCTCGGGCCAAGGGAAGCACACCGGACATCCCGCCGCTCACAAGGGCGGTCAGAAGGGTGGCGCAGCGTCATCGTCCCGAACGGCTGCGGAACGCTCGGCATCCGCTAAAAAGGCAGCCGCGACGCGCAAGCGCAACGCCCAGCATCACGCGCACGCCTAATCCTCTACCAGCCGGATTGCCGATGAAGCTACCACGGGCGCGTTCCCGCCATTGGAACTTCTATCTCGCGCTGGTAGCGGGATTGCTCGTCACCTGTGCGACGCTGTTTTCGTGGCACAGCTTGAGCGCGGCGCTTGGGGCTTCGGCGTTTTCGCTTACTTATCTATGCCTTACGGCGCGCAACATACCCCACCTGACGCCCGACTATCTACGTCGTCACGCCAACGATGAAGACGCTCCGCCCCTTGCGGTCTTCGTCCTTACACTGGCGATCGTCGCCTATGTGACGATCGCGCTTTTCCTCGTGATCAATACCGGACACGACGCAGACCCCTTTCGTATAGCGCTGGGTGCTGTGTCATTCATTCTCTCGTGGCTCATGATCAATGTGATGTGGGGCATGCACTACGCCTGGGAGTTTTACGAAGCTCCCGACCCGGGCAAAGAGGGCGAGCAGCAAGGCGGCCTCGACTTTCCAGGCCAGGAGCTGCCAGACGGCTTGGCCTTCATCTACTTCTCCCTCGTCGTCGCGATGACGGCGCAGACGTCCGACACAAATTTGACCAGCAATCGCATGCGCCGCGTCGTCGTCGGGCAAAGCCTGTTCGGCTATCTGTTCAACACGGTCATTATTGCAGCGGCCATCAACATCGTGCTGTCGCTCGTACAGTCGGGCTCGTAGCCGGCGAGCAGACGGATCTTTCAGGCGACCCCTCTGCCCCCGTGAGGCCATAGACCTCGCCGTTAACGAAACTGGCTTCCTGGCTGGCGAGCAGAACGTAGACCAATACGTCCCATTAACGCTGAGCCGCATGCAAGAATTCCTCGGCGCGCCCGCCTGACATCCGGCCGCCCCCCAAAGAGCTGATGTCATCGGACATCGCGGTGCTCCTCGGTCAAGTTGCAGGGGACAGACCGGCATTCTGGCCGTCCTGCCCCTTTGATCACGAGCTTGGCCCCGCCGGTGCCGCGGGTCGACACGGCATACCGGGAATCAGGCGTCGTGATGTTCAGGCATTGCCTTGAGCGAGTCCTTGGTCCAGTCGGTGACCGCATGGACGTCACCATTCTCGTCGCGCATGAATTCGAGGTCGCTGGCGGGTACCGCCACCGGCTTGGCCCCGATGCCGAGAAATCCGCCGACGTCGATGATGATAGTGCTCGCGGCGCCAAGCCCGTGGACATGGTCCACCTTGCCGATCTTCTGGTCATCAGTGCCATAGATTGTGGCGCCCTCGAGCTGTTCAGGGGTTAGTTCCAGGGGCGTGAGAAGCGTGTGGCTGGAATGGTCCATCTCTGGGCTCCTTTGGTTGGTGGTATCCATCAACCGATCAGGGACCGGATCGTTCCCGGTCTTGGGTCTCCTGGGCAGGCGCAGCCGCGCGCAAAGCCACGGGCCCGTTGTGGGTCAGCCTGTGCCGGCGTTACAAGGTTGCTCATGTGCAACCTCTACTCCGTCGTCATCAACGTCAGGCCATCCGCCGCTTCGGTTCTGGCGTTTCAGGTCGGGCGCCTTCACTTGTTAGCCCAACGGCACGACGGCCTTGGCGTTCATCCTGACAAGCGAGTCACGGTTGCCAGTATGCTGCCAACTTGCCTCGCCGAGACAGGCGGGCTGAAAAGGTAGCCTTGGGCTTCATCACACCCTTCGGAGCGCACACGCTCAAGCTGTGCGACTGTCTCCACTCCCTCCGCCGTCACACGTAGGCCGAGCGAATGGCCGAGCTGGGCAATGGCACGCGTAATTTTGCGTGACTCCTCACTTGATGCGACGCGCTTCACAAAGCTCTGGTCGACCTTGAGTTTGTCGAACGGAAATTTCTGAAGGTAAGAAAGCGAAGAAAACCCCGTGCCGAAATCATCGAGAGCTATGGAAACGCCCAGTTGCTTTATTTGGCGGAGGATAGTCAGCGGTTCTTCACCGCCGAGCATAAAGACAGACTCTGTGATTTCGATTTGAAGCCGCGCCGCGGCAAGGCCCGAGGCCGCCAAGGCCGCGGCAATCCGTAGAGGAAGCGTGGGCTCGAACTGCCGGACTGACACATTGACGGCAACAGTGACGGTTCGAGGCCACTTTGCGGCCGCGGAGCAGGCCGCCTGCAGCACCCAGACCCCCACTGAAATGATCGATTGGCTTTCCTCGAGTATGGGGATGAATTCCGCCGGCGGAATTCGGCCCTTTATCGGATGGTTCCAGCGCAGCAGTGCCTCAAAGCCGCAGACCTCCGAGGTCGGGATGTCGATGAGCGGCTGGTATTCGAGTTCGAACTCGGAATTGGCCAGCGCAACGGCCAGATCGCGGCGCATTTCTTCCCGAAGAACGATCTGCCTTTCCATGGCGACGTCGAACAATCGGGCAGTCCCTTTGCCAACCGATTTCGACGCATAAAGAGCGATATCCGCCTTTTTCAGCAATTCCGCAGGATCGTGACCATCCGTCGGCGACATCGCGACGCCCACTGTCGCGCCAATGGAGGTGATTTGACCTTCAATGTTGGTGGGCTCGCAAACGTCCGCAATGAGCTGCTCCGCAAGGGCCAGCGCTTGGTCAGGGCTAATCCCGCGTCTCAGAATCGCAAATTCGTCGCCGCCGATGCGAGCCACGATGTCATCTGGCTGCAGGCCGACGCGCAGGACATCGGCGACATGCTGGAGAACTTGGTCGCCAACGGTATGCCCACGCGTGTCATTCACGGACTTGAAATCATCGAGATCCATGAGAAGAACAGCAAAGCTGGCGTCGGGCTCGGAAACGCACGCCTCAAGTGCCCGACCGTACGAAAAGCGGTTTCCTAGCGCCGTCAATGGATCGTGTTCCGCAAGGAACGCTACCTGCTCCGCCGCGCGGCGCTTTTCGGTCACGTCCTGGACGATTGCCAGGCCCAGCTTGGCGTCCGCAATCTCGGGGGTCGCCGTCAAAGTTCTACTCCCCCAACGGATCGAGCCGTCCTTTCGGCGATAAGGCCGCTCGCCGACGACCGAGGTCGTCAGACTCGTCGAGAGCGCGTCGAGAGTGCTGATGTCTTCGCTCCGCTGGTCGGGGATCGACAGCTGATCTGCCGTCATTTCGAGAAGCTCGGCAGAACTGTACCCGCTGAACACCTCATACTCGCGGTTAACGCGAACGAACCGCCGCGTTCGCAGGTCTACCCAGGCCATCGGCACGCAAGAAAGGTCGAACACGTCCCTGAAACGCCGCTCGCTCACGGACAGGACGCGGTTCGTTGTGGTGAGGTTTGCTTCAAAATCCAGTCGCGCAACCTCTCGCTCGAGAAGTTTTGCCATCAGCATGATCCCTACCGGGTAAAGGCCGAGCCCGGCGATCAGGATGATGCCGGCGATTGTCAGAAGGGAGCTCGACGCGCCCCCTGCAAGCAGCCCAACGAGGGGCACTAGGGCATTACCGACGGCGAGGGCAACACCGAACAGGGCGAGGTTCAGAGCGGACTTTCTCAGCGGCAAGGCACAGAACACAAGCGAGAGCACTGTACAGAGGACGAGGCCGATAAGCGCTCCGATGACTTGGCCGCCAAGCGCGACTCGAAACACCAGGGCCACCGCTGTGCAGACCACTGCTGCTAGCGGCCCCGCAGCAACCGCGGCCACCGCGATGATCGCATTTCTCAGATCGCCGAAGATCCCGGGCGCGATCGGAAAGGCAGCGGACATGGAGGCAATGACAATTAGGCCGAAGAGCGGCCCCAGTAGTAACTGTCGCGTCCGTCTGGTGAAGCGAGAGAGCGTCGGTAGGAAATAAGTAAGGAGGAAAATCCCGCCCAAGGTCACAAGAACGTTGGTCAGCGCTCCGCGAACGATCTCAATCATTAAGGTTCACCAGTGGCGTCGGCGCGACCTTAAGGAAGTTCATTCACGGAACGATTAACGGGTTGCTTCGGCGACGCCTATCTAGCAGGCTCCGTCCTTCATCCACCTTGCTTCATGGCTGCCTCATTTTCGGAGGCAGAGGAGATGCACCACCAGAACAACGCAAGAACGGTCGCGAGGGATTGTGCCTCTGCCAGCCGTGCGCCACCATGAGAGCATGGACGAGATCGACGACATTCTGGCCGCCATGGAGCCCGCCGAAGGCGAACGTCGCGCCGGCGGAGGCGCCGGCCTATGTGCAGCGGCTGCGCCGGCTGCTGAAGGAACAGGCGCGCATCGTGAAGCGCAGCCCCAACAGCGAGGACGCCGAGATCGCGATGGCGAGACGGGATACAGCGATCGGCACGCTCAAGGATCTGCCCGCCGAGAATCCGCTGCTGCGGGCTGAGATCGCGGGCCTGGTCGGCTTCTACGGCCGCGCAGGCTAGCCAGCCATGTGCAACCTCTACTCCGTGGTGACCAACGTCGAGGCCATCCGCCGCTTCGTGAAGGTATTCGACGTCACCCCGGCGATCGGCAATTTTCCGCCAATGCCCAGCGTGTTCCCGGACTACCTGGCGCCGATCATCCGCAATGTCGGTGGCCTGACCGAGCTGACGACGGTGCGCTGGGGCATGCCGTCCTCATCCCGCACCCTTTATGAGGCTGCGCGGACGCGGGCCGCCAAGATCGAGAAGAAACGCGGCGCACCGTTGACGCGGGAAGAGTTCGACGAGCTGGTCCGCAACGAGCCGGACGGCGGCACCACGAATGTGCGCAACACCGACAGCCAGCACTGGAAGCGCTGGCTCGACGTGCCCTACCGGTGCGTGGTGCCCTTCACCAGCTTCTCGGAGTTCGATGACACCCTTGGTCCGGATGGCAAGAAGAAGGGCGTCACCTGGTTCGCTTTCGATGCCGATCGGCCGCTGGCCTTCTTCGCCGGCATCTGGGCGCCGCAATGGACCAGCGTCCGCAAGGTGAAGGAGGGCATGGTCACCACCGACCTGTTTGCCTTCCTGACCTCGCAACCCAACGACGTCGTCGGCTCCATCCATATGAGGGCCATGCCGGTGATCCTGACCACACCCGAAGAGGTCGAGATCTGGATGACGGCGCCGTGGGAACAGGCCAAGGCGCTGCAGCGGCCCCTGCCCCAAGGGAGTCGCCGTAGCCGGCGTCGATGAGGCCGCCCGTGAGACCCACTCCTTGCCATCGCAGCTCGAGGCTCATCGAGCATCACGTCCCAGCGGCTGGTGATGCCTCTGCGGGTAAACGAAGAAAAGTGCCTGCGAGGGCTCGGAAGGCGACGCGCGGAGCGCGTTGTTCGCATACTCGTCAAAGCCCTTCGGGGCATGGTTGACGATCGCCCGCGGCAGCCACAGCGGCTGGCCCGGCAGATCAGAAACTCTCGTGAGGAACCCGGTCGGGTAAACTATCATTTGTAAGTCCGGAGGTGCGAAATGGGAGAACTTCTCAGCCCCGGACGCCTGCTGGCCCATTTGCTTTCTGCAGGTTTGCTGCTTTCCCGCGAGGAACAGCAGGCCGTTGCCGACATCGCCGGAGCGCCTAGGCGCTTCACCCGAGACGCGGAACTAGCCGCCGAAGGGTCCAAAAAGACCAATGTCTGGTTGCTGGCCGAAGGCTTTGCCTACCGCGTAAAATTCCTCAATGACGGAAGGCGCCAGATCGTTTCGCTGATGATCCCTGGCGAACTGACGGAACGCGGTCTGCCGGCGGCGGACGGGCTGTCGCATGCAGTTGTGGCCCTAACAGACCTCACAGCAGTATCGATCGTTCGCGATGAACTCGTCGACCTCGCGCGAGCGTATCCTCGCATCGCCGAAGCCTTTTTTGCTGCTGAAGCCCGCCGCAGCGCGGCGCTGGCCGAGCATGCGCTTTCGCTAGGCAGGCGCACTGCCCTTGAGCGAATGGCTTACGTCTTCTACGAGACTTTCGTCCGCCTCAGCAGCATTGGGCTGGTCGATGAAAACGGGTTTGACTTCCCAATGACCCAATCTGATCTCGGCGATTACCTGGGGCTCTCTGCCGTCCATATCAACCGAACGCTGCAACAGCTCCGTTCTCGCGCTCTCATCGAGTGGCAGGCACGCCGGATGCACATTGTCGATCCTCGAAGCCTTGCAGCCCTTGCGCAGTTTAGCCCTGAGATCCAGAACCTGGCCACGGCCGCCCCGGGGCCGGCGGTCAGCGATGCAGCTGTAAAACGAAGCGAGCAATCACCGAACGGCCTTCGTCCAGGACTGTCAGCGTCGCAAGATTTGTAGCTCCCACCGGGGGGCTAGACATGTCTCGTACCATTTCGCCTAACGCTATTCTCGCTTCAGCCAGAGCCGCGGCCGTGGACGGGAGTTCCATGCCCTCCACATCGGCAAACGAGCCATCCGTGTCATCGATGTCAAAATAGAAGCGCGCCATCCAGGGCTCCTTCATGCGGTAACCTCCCACGGGGCTTATGGTTCACGCATGCGCTCGTTCTTGCTGGAACTTGTTTCGTCGGCTGGTCGGCTCCGGGTCGCCTTGCTTGACCACGTTCGCGCAACGGCGGCGTCTTCAGAGTGAGTTACCGGCGCCTGTTGCAGCCTTGCCTCATTTCACGGCTGCTGCATCCAACAGCTGTTAGCGAAGTTGCCCGGAAGTCGGCGGCCGCCAATTTGAGCTCGCAACCAAACGGCACGTCGCTGGTTTTTTGCCCCCCACAGGAGAAGATGTCATGAGATCACCTGACAAAACGCTTTCCCTCTACATCGCCGGCTTGCGGGACGCCCACGCCATGGAGCATCAAGCGCTCTCGATCATGCGGCCGCAGGCGTCGCGCATTGAAAGCTATCCGGAGGTGGCGGAGAAGCTGGTCGCGCATATCGCTGAGACCGACACCCAAATCGAGCGCCTGGCGGCGATTCTTACTGGCCTCGATAAGAACCATTCGGGTCTCAAGGACATGGCGCTTTCAGCTGCCGGCAGCATGGCGGCTCTGGGACACACCGTAGCTGCCGACGAGATACTCAAAAACAGCTTCGCCAACTTCGCTTTCGAGAATTTCGAGATCGCCGCCTACAAATCCCTGATTGCGCTCGCCCAAGAACTGGATCGCGACGGCGATGTTACGCCGCTCAAGGCAAGTCTTGGGGAAGAAATGGCTATGGCCGCCTGGCTCGACGGCAATATCGAGGCCCTAACCTTGCAATACGCGGCGCTCCGGGAGGCCGGGGAGACGGCCAAGAAATGATCGATGAGCGGTTACAAGGAAGAAGCGATTCCGCTCCTTCGAAGGGAGCGATAGATGTTTCTCCCTCCGCGACGCGCACGCTGTCGCGCGAACAGGAGATGAAGTTCGGCACCCAGATTACCCCTACGGGCGTGCGTTTCAGGCTCTGGGCACCTGGTACAAAAGCGGTGTCGGTCAAGGTCTACAATCCGCCGCTGACCATGCCTATGAAGCCCCAGCCGCGCGACTGGTTTGAGGCTGAGGTCGAGGGGCTAGGAGCAGGAGTCAAGTACCGGTTCGTCCTCGAGGATGGAACGGAGGTGCCCGACCCGGCTTCGCGCTTCCAGCCCGAAGATGTGCACGGCCCCAGCGAAGTCATCGACCCCCTCGCCTTTCAGTGGACCGATATCGGGTGGCCCGGCCGCCGATGGGAAGAGACGATCTGCTATGAACTGCATGTCGGCACCTTCACCCCTGAAGGCACCTTCCGCGCAGCTATCGACAAACTGGATTATCTAGCAGGGCTCGGCGTCACAGCGCTCAACATTATGCCCGTCGCCGATTTTAGCGGCCGCTGGAACTGGGGGTATGACGGCGCTCTGCTGTTCGCGCCGGATTCAAGTTACGGACGCCCGGAGGATCTTAAGGCGCTGATTAACGAGGCTCACAACCGCGGCCTCATGGTCTTCCTCGATGTCGTCTATAATCACTTTGGCCCCGAGGGGAATTACCTGAACATCTACGCACCAATTCTCACCGATAAGCACGAAACGCCCTGGGGCGGGGCTGTCAATTTCGACGACGAGGGGGCCGCGATGGTGCGCGATTTTGTTATGGCCAATGCCCGCTACTGGCTCAACGAATACCGCTTCGACGGCCTGCGCTTTGACGCTGTGCACGCGATCGAGGATACCGGTCCTAAGCATATGTTGAAGGATCTGGCCGAGCAGATAAGGGCCTCGACGGACGGCCGGCTCATCCATCTGATCGCTGAGAATTCCGACAATCAGGCCGGCTGGCTGAAGCGCCGCTATGACGGCACGCCCGGCCTCTATACGGCCCAGTGGAGTGACGACATCCATCATTGTCTGCATGCGCTCTCTACCAGGGAAGCCTTCTGGTACTACGCCGACTACGCCGGCCGCCCGGATTTGCTGGGCCGAGCCCTGGCCGAAGGCATGGCCTGGCAGGGTGAGACGATGCCGAAACTCGGCAAGGCCCGTGGCGAGCCTAGCGCCCAACTGCCACCGACCGCTTTCGTGTCCTTCATTCAAAACCACGATCACATCGGCAACCGTCCGTTTGGCGAGCGGATCAGCCACCTTGTGCCGATGGAGGCAGCCCGTGCCCTCGCTGCCATATATCTTTTATCGCCCGAAATTCCGCTGATCTTCATGGGCGAGGAGTGGGCAGCGGGGCAGCCGTTCCTGTTCTTCTCGGACATGCCCGAAGAGCTCGCCGCTAAAATCCGCGAAAGCCGCTCCAAAGAAGTGGCAGACTTCCCGGGGTTGTCCGGACAGGGGCCGCCGCCCGACCCGGTATCGGAAGAGAGCTTCGAGCGATCCAAGCTCGCCTGGGAGGAACAGGAACGCGAGCCGGGAGTGCGGCAGCTTTGGCTCTACAGAAAGCTGCTTGAGATAAGGCGCACGGAGATTATTCCACGCTTGCAAGGCATGCAGGGCCATTCAGGCCGATATGAACTGCTTGGTCCCGCAGGTGTACAAGTGACTTGGCGGCTCGGCGACGGATCGGAGCTGGCCCTTATCGCCAACCTCTCACCCGAGCCGCTAGACGGAGTAAATGTATGGGCAGATGACCATCTTTGGCTCGAGGGCTTTGCGACCGGGCAGACGCTCGAACCATGGAGCGTGGTGTTTCGACTGAAAAGGGATACCGGCCTCGAGCAGGCCGCATCGGCAGGAACCCCTGACGCCTCGGCCTAGTTTTCCTCCTTGGATGCGGCGCGCGTCAAACGGACGCGGCGGCAAGGGAAACGGTGCGATTTTTCCAGTCTCTCGCATCGGCCTACGAAACGGCACACAAGTCCATGTCCCGCCCGCGCCGCATCTCTCAGTCTTTTCCGTTAGGGCCAAGTCAGCTGACATTGCTCACGGCCGGCAGCGACCAATGTAGGCTGCGTAGGTGACCTAAGAGCGCACTTGACGGGACGTTCGCGCTGAGCGACTTGCCTATAAGCAAGGGGCCAGCGATCTGATCGCTGGCCCCCTTGATGAGCTCGGGCCTGGCAGGCGTTAGCTATTCTTATGGCTCTGCCGACCGACTTCGGCGTGCTGCTCGGACGTGCCGCCGCGGGTGTTGGTTTCAGTTGCCATGATTATCTCACTGGTTCGGTGGACAATATTGTCCGCCGAGGTCAACCTCCGTTCCTCTCCACAGTTCCTCTCACCGAAAAGTAACGGGCTTCCGCGCTAACTATAGCCAGGCTTAGCAGCGGTGGCCTCTGCCGTTGTTTGATTTTTGAGGAACTTAAGCCGCGTGACGCCGTTAGGCCCTCCGGCGTGGTGCGGGGTGTGTTGCGTTGACCGAAAATCCGAGGCGTTCTCTCCTTCTGGTCGAAGACGAAACTCTCATTTTGCTTGAACTTGAAGATTCCCTGACTGCAGAAGGGTTCGATGTCGTCACCGCCAGTAGCGGCGCTAAGGCAATAACGGCGATCGATAAGGACGCCGGACGTTTCAGCGGGCTTGTCACCGACATTCGTCTTGGCAAGGGGCCCGATGGATGGGAACTCGCCCGGAGGATCCGCGAGGAGGTGCCGCGGATGCCTGTTGTCTACATGAGCGGTGACAGCGCGCAGGACTGGGCGGCGAGGGGCGTGCCGGACAGCATCATGCTGCACAAGCCGTTTGTGAATGCCCAGCTCATGACCGCGATAGCCAGCTTACTCAACCGGTCCGACAAGCCGTGAAAGGCGACAGATGCTGGCGGCGCTGACTGGCTAGTCGCTTTCGAACAACGGAAAGGTCAGCGTAAAAAGAGAGCCTTCCGCGCTCACGGTCGTCGCTTCGCCGCCAAGTTGCGCGACCAAGCCGGCGATCAGCCGGCGGCCCATGCCTCCTTTAGCGCGCTGCGAGGGATCGAAGCCGACGCCGTTGTCTTGAATGGTCAGGACGCCCCGCCCCGCGCCGGCACTCTCGACAGTGACCACGATTTCCCCCTTTCGGCCATCGGGGAAAGCGTGTTTGAAGGCGTTCGATATCACCTCGTTGAGTATCAGCCCCAGGGGCATCGCGGCATCGCGGTGTACCGTCAAACCGCTCTCCAACCGTTCGACCACGACGATCTCCGGATCGTGACTTAGCCGCACATTTTCGATCAGCGTGTGAAGGTAGCCTTTGACTTCCACGCTTGCGAAATTGTCCGACCGGTAGATGTGTTCGTGCACCGCCGACATCGCTGAGAGCCGGTGCCGTATCGCTACCTTGACGTCGTCTGGGATAGGCTGCATTTGCACCAACCCGGCCACGGACTGTAGGTTGTTTTTCGCCCGGTGATGGATTTCCCGGAAAAGCACTTGGTTCTGGGCAAGGGCAGTTTCCAGCAGCTGGCGGCTATGTTCACTTTGATTGAGCAGGCGGGCTGTGAGGAAGGACCCTGCCAGCAGCGCGACTGCGATAGGCCCCATGAGCAGTAGGACCGTGACGGCAGAGCTCCACAGTGCGCCAATAACGGCGTCCTGCGAAACCGAGGCGATTGCGATCAAATCGAGTCCCGGGACGTCTCGATATCCGACGATGCGAGCCACGCCATCCGCCGGTGAGGCCGAGGAGGCATACGTTCCCGCGTTGCCCGAGAGCAGGTGCGGATAGGCCGTTTGGCCTTTCATGCTGAATGGTTGTTTGAGGCCGGGATATCTGGCCACTATCCAACCGTCCTGTCGCATCAGGCTCACCGTGGCGTTCCGTCCCGCGTCCGGTGGCGCCCAGAAGGTCGCGAGCAGGTTGCCGTCTAGCGTGAGCACGGCTACGCCCGCCAAAGCCCCGTGGGACCTAAGTCGCTTGGCGATGACGAATATAGCCTTGCCGGTCTGCGTCCCCTGCAATTGCGGCGAGACTTGCCAGTCCTGGCCCGCAGCCAGCGCCTTGAAGTAGTCGCTGGCGCCGATGGTCGGCGGTAAATCGGCCTCCGGGTCGACCGCCACAGGCCGTCCTACGGCATCAAAGATCGAGAGCTTGAGAGAAGCAGGGAGGCTCTTGAGAGCCTCGTCGAATGACACGCGATCGTCGGCGCCAAAATTAGCCGGGTCGCCAGAAAGCGCCGTCTCCACTCGCTTTAGCAAAAGCACGCCCGATCCGATGACCCAGCTCGTTTCCTGCGCGACGAGATCGGCTCCTGCCTGAGCTCTGGCCGCGGCCTGCGAGGTGACTTGATAGTAGGCTTGCCAGACGAGCGCGCCGAAGATCGCAAAAATAACGATCAGCAGCGTGATACTGAAAGTCAGCACAATTTCTGCTGGCGACAGCTTGCGCTTCATCTCTCTCTTGTCCCCCCGACGTCCCAATCGCCCGCAGATCGGTCGCGCAAATGGTGGCTCAAAGGCCGCCGCCCTTTGCCCTCACCGCCGATCATACTCCATTGTCAAGGAACGTCACCGTCAACGTGAGGAAACGGTGCCGGCGACCGGGGAATTTGCCATCCCTAGGGTGCTCAGATGGATAGGGGTGGCGGCCCGCGGCTGTCATGGCGGCGATCGTTGCTACCCTTGGGGTCACCTACTTCAGGTATCGTTCGCGCACCCTCTTGCCACTCTGCCCTTTTTGCTTGCCGCAAGGCAGGTCATCGAAGTGGCAAAAAACCGCCCTGCATAGCCCGGGCTCACGGCCCGATCATCGCTATCGCCGCATGCGCCTGTCCGACTCCGACTTTAGAGTGCTGGATGGCACTGCCGAAGTCACGTACCCCAACCATCGTTAGGAGCAATAGGAGAAGTGACAAAGAGACCAGCAATTTGCCCATCGACGAGTCCTGGCGAGACGCGGCAGGAATGCGGCCAGCGGATAGTTCGTTGCAAAGACGATGCGACGCGCGTGCGCGCAGCACGCGGCCGAGGCTTCGCGCGCAGCGTTGACGCGGCATCGTCGGTTGTCGAAGCTCACCCCTTGATCACGTGCTTCACCGCGCTTCCGGGCCGCGTCGTCAAGTTCCTTCTGCTGCCGGCGTCGCTCGAGTTCGCGCTTCAGCTTCATCGAATGGCATCGGCTTGTCGCCGTCCTGTAGCCCGAAGGGATGCTTTTGGGATGTCGCTCGCGGGTAGGAACGTAGCGGGAACGGGATCGAGTCTCAACGGCCCCTGAAACGCAAAAAGGCCCCGCCCTGCCGAAGCAGAGCGGGGCCGGTATTGACGGATAGGAGGCCTTCAGCTCACCGCGAGGCAGCCTCATCCCCTACGCGATTGTTAGCGCCACCGTTCCCGAGCGCGGCGTGCTTGGTAGACTCGGGCATCCGGACACAACCGAGAAGCCGCCGGTTCGACGCGCGTGATTGGGACCGTCAATTCGAAATGCACACCTTTGCTAAATCCGCCATGCCGAGCGCCCGGGCCGCGGCCGGCGATAGATCGATGATCCGGCCCCTGATGAAGGGCCCACGATCGGTGATGGTGACAGTGATCGAGCGGCCGGTATGCTGGTCACTGACGCGGACGCGGGTGCCGAAGGGCAGCGAGCGATGGGCGGCGGTCATCGCGTTACCGTCGAAGGGAAGCCCGGATGCCGTCCTATGGCCGGTGTAGCCGTACCAGGAGGCGATTCCGCACTCTGCATGGGCCGACATGACGCCCCACACCAGCAGCCCGCCGAGGGCGATGCCGATCGGCGTAGCGAAGCGCCAGAGAGCATCCCTCATTTGATGCCCAGCCAGTGCGCCAACCACGCCTTGATCGCCTCGCCCCAAGCGAGGATAGCGAGTCCGCTGCCGATCGCGGCGGCGGCGCCCCCGCCGAGTATCCAGGCGCCGAGCCGCTTGGCGCGCTCGACGTCGGCGATCGTAGGCGCGGCCGCCGTCACCGCCTCGCTCAGCGTCTTGACGGTCTCGCGCGTCTGCGCCGTCACCTCGGCGGCAACGCGGATGTCGCCCTTCACCGCGGCGATATCCTCGACTACCCCATTGACCTTGGTATGGAGTTCGCGCCGGCTGGCGTGGCTGTCCTGCCGCTCCTGCTCGAACGCCTCGTCGCGCCGGTCACCGTCCCGGCGCAGACCGGCTACGCTCTCGGCGAGGGTCGCCAGCTGCCGGATGATTTCGTCCGACCGGTCCGGCGCCGTCATTTGCCCTGCCCCTGGCAGAGCGCCACGTAGACCCGATTGTGAGCCCGGATTTCCTTGATGGTCTCCGGGGTGTCCTTGCTCGAGGAATAGGTGATCGGCTCAAACGCTGAGCACGAGGTGTCCACATACCGCGTGCTGTCCAGCGTCGTGCAGCCGGCGAGCGCCAGGCTAGCCCCGATCGTAAGGATCAACCGCCTTGCTGTTGGCGTATTGATCCGGCGCCGCGCGAGCAGTCTTGGCGACGGCGATCCGGGTCTGCTGAACGGCGTTTGCTTTGGCGTCCGCATCGGCGGCTCCTTTCTGATACCACTCGCGCTCCTTGAGCCACCCGACGAGGTCGGCGAGCAGCTCAACGAGAGCGATTCCGGCTTTGACCCAGTCCATTCATGCGGCCGGGGCCGCCGCGGCGGCAGGGACCACCAATGGAGCCGGGGCTGGTGCGGGCTGGGGGACGGGGGCGGCCTGCACAACGGCGGCCGCGGGAGCGGTGGCGGCCGGCACAAGATCGAGGCGGGCGAGAATCTTCTGCTCGATCATGTCGGGACCGCCCATCCAGTCGATGAGCCATTCCGGGCCGTGCTGGATCACGTAGTTGGCGGCCTCGGTGACAACGGCGTTGCCGACATTCACCTCGAGCTTCTGGCCCTTGGTCGCGCCGGCGACCTGGTTGATGCCGAAGCCGATGCCGGCAGACAGAAGCTGCTCGGCCTGGGCGATCTGCGCCTGCGTGATGAAGGCGCGGATGCCGGCCGGAACGAAGCGGAGAAGGAATGGCACACCGACCGTGACGACGGCGCCCGCCACGACGGTGAGGACGGAGGCGAGCTCGTTGATCCAGTCCCCATAGGGGACAGTGACGGTGGACGCCGCGGGCGCAACGACCGTGGTATCGGCGAGCGCCGGGCAAGCGAAGGCGATCACGGCCAAGGCCGCGAGCAGATAGGTCTTCATGGTTATCTCCGATCAGTGGCGCGCGAGAGCGCTGAGGATGAAGTTCTCCAGCCGCTGGAGCAGCGATGGAGGATTGACGGGCTTGGCCGCAGGGGCGGCCGGCACGGCGGGTGAGACAGGCTTGGCGGCCGGCGGCGCCGGGATCACGCTCTTCGCCCCTTGCAACGCAGCGAGGACTTGAGCGAGGGCAGCCTCGACGTCCGCCGGGCTGACGAGGGCGCGGTTCAGCTTGTCGCCGGCATAGTAGGTTTCGCCGCGTGCCACGACGCGGTGAGCGCCCTTGGTCGATGCGAGCACCGGCAGGGACGCCCATTCCTCCGCCAGCTGCAGCCCGAACTCGGTCCCGGTGATCTGCCGGGCGACGAACTTCTGATAGCCGCGCTGCTTCAGCAGCTGGTAGGCGAGCCGGTCCTGAAAGTCCGGGGTGAACAACTCCCTCCCGGTCAGCCCCATGGCCTTCTTGAGGCCCGTCAGGGTCGCCGGCATGAACTGGTATCGCCCGGCGGCCGACGATCCCCAGGCCTTCCCCCACACCTTCTGCGCAGCGATCAGGTGATCGATGGTCATGGCCGTCACGGGCGTGGCGAGCTTGTGGTCACCGAAAACGGCGGCATAGTCGCCCCGGCTTTCGTGGACTGCCAGAAAATCGAGCAGAAGCGCCGCGCCGCGAGGAACGGATGCGTCCATGGTGGATCTCCGAAAATGAAAAGGGCGCCCCGAAGGACGCCCTGATGGATTCGACTGCGCTTGAGTCGGCTGGATTGCGGGGCGCCGATGCCCTAGTTGATCCGTTGGAACAGGCAGGCGCCGTTGCCGCCAAAGGACGAGCAGCCCCGCGCCGACCAGGTGCCGGTCAAGGTCGTAGTGCCCACGCTCAAGCTGAATTCCTGGGCCGCTGACGTGTAGATTGTCACCTGCGTATTGCGAGCGACATAGGACCCGGTGACGTAGATCGTCGTGCCGATCGGATAGGTAGCGTTGCTCGCCGACGTGCCGGTGTAGACGTTCGCCGCGATAGACGAGTTGACGAAGGCGTCGCTGGCGATCTTGGTCGTGTTGTCGCCGGTGGTCTGCGTGGGAGTGGTGGGCGACCCTGACAGAGCCGGGGAGGCCGAGAGCACCACCGTCGATCCGGAGCCTGTCGTCGAGGCCAAGCTTGAGGCAGGGATCGTCGAGCTTGCAATATTCGACCCGGTGATCGTGTTGGCTGCGATCTGTGACGAGGTCACCGCGCCATTGGCAATGTTGGCGGTTCCGACCTGCCCAGTGATCGTCCCGTCGGCGCGCTGATAGGCGACGACGACCCAGTTTCCGCCACCGAGCGAAACGGCCAGCGCGGTATCGCCGGCCGCGGTCGAGATGTTTGCCGCGGTCGGCAGGATGAGGGACGTGGCGTTGTAGGTGAGCGTGAGCGAGCCGGCGAAGCGGATGATCTTCGACGTGCCCAACGTTGCCGAGGAACCGAATCCGGTGATCGCCGTCGTCCCGGTGACTGTCAGGTATCCCTGCGGGACGCTGCCGAGGTCGGTCGTGGTGGCGCTGGCAATCGAGGCCGCCCCGCCCCCTACCGGCGGCGTCCAGATGTGCGAAGCGGCATCGACGGCGCCTAGCGCAAGCCAGTTCGCTCCGTCGTAGATCCTGAGAACGGACGGCGTGGCCGATTGGTCGAGCCAGAGCTGCCCGGTCTGCGCCGCGCCGGAGCAGGCGTTAGCCGGTGAAGAGGCGCCGGAGTTGGACGTCACCAGCGCCTGGAGCGCGGCGTTGTAGTTCTGCGTCAGGGTGAGGCCGGAGACCGTGCCTGTCGTCGGCGAGCACAGCGTGCCTTGGTCTGCGAGGGCCGGTGCCGCAAGAAGGGCGAGCAGAAGCACCGCGCCGCGAAGCATGGTTTTGAACATTCTCGTCTCTGAGCCGTGAGAGGGATCGGCGATCGCGCGGCGCACTAGATTGCGGGCGGCGGTTGCCTTATGGTCGTCGGTGGAGCGCACGCATTGCGCTCTGGGGCGTGGAAACCCCGCATACAGCGGTCTAGGTGCGACCGATTTGCACTCTCCGATCTTCGTCGGGGAGGCGTTGGCGTATACGACGAAGGCGGCTCGCCGCACTTCAGAAGGTCAACGCGGCCACACTGTGTGCTGGCTTTCCAACTCCCCGACGGCGATCAGTGGGAGTTTCCCTATGCAGATCATCGACGACTTCAGCGTCATCATCGCCATCGTTGCAGCGGCAGCGGTCCTCGTCACCTGCCGTCGCCGGCGAGCATCCTAGAGGCCTTTGGCCTGGAGCCAGTACGCGACAGCCTGCTGCTGAGTGATCCCGCCAGCCGACACGGCGGCGCCGATCAGAAGCTGAGTGGTCGGATCGCCCCAGAAGAAGACCTGTGCGCTGTCGTACTTGGCCTGGGCGACGGCTTGCTGCGTCGGATCGCTGATCGAGGCGATCGCGGTCGTGGCGACGGACTGGAGCCCGGCGATCTTGAGCATGGCCAAGAACTGGTAGCGCTGCAGCGGGTAGTCGGCAGGATTCGTCGAGGGCTGGACCGGAACGGTCGGCGGAGCCGAGAGCGCGCCGCCGGATAGCTGCCAACCGATCTGCGCCTGGTCGGAGGCAATCCAGTTAGAGGCGTCCGGCCAACCCTGCGGCAGGCCGGAGTCCGGGAACACCGCGCGATTGTCGACCACGCCATTGGTGACGTGCACATAGATGCTGTCCGCCGATGCCGCGCCGGCGAGAGCGACGGTCAGGGCGATCGCAAGAAGGCCCCTCAAGATGGTGCGCATGATCGCTCCTACTGGTTCAGGTATTCGATAACGACGCATTCCCCGTCGCCACCATTGCCGCCGGCAACGTTTGTCGCGCTGGAGAACTGCCCACCAGGCGCGCCACCCGCACCCTTGCCGCCAGTGGCGCCGGTCGAGCCGATGGCCTCGATGCCGCCTGCACCGAAGGGAGAGCTACCGCCCCAGCCGACGTTCAGGATGATGGTGGTGTTCGAGCCGACGCCACCGGTGCCGGGGTTCCCGGCGGCAGCGATGACATTGCCCGTTCCGGCGGTTCCGCCTGCGGCCGGTGCCGTTGTTGCGTTGCCGCTGGTGGCGCCGCCGCCTGCCCCGCCATTGGCCACCACCAGAGTGCCAATGCTCGAGGCAGAGCCGGCCGTGCCGGCATTGGCGCCGGCCGCGCCGCCCGTTCCGTGGGCGCCTATGGTGACAGTCTTTGACGCGCCGATGGTTGCGGCTGTCTCGATGTCCTCCGAGAAGCTTCCGGCGCCACCGCCCTGCCCGATCTCGAGGCCGGAAGCGTTGCCGACAACAGCACCACCGCCACCGCCGGCGCCGACGCACCGCATGTCGGCGTAGAGAAGCCCCGTCGATGGCGTGTAGGTGCCGCTCGAGGTGAAGGTCTGGATGTTGATCTTGACGAAGGCGCCGGTCGTCTGGCCGGTACCGCCGTTGGCGATCGGCAGCGCCGTGCCGCTGTAGGAGAACGCGAGAGTGCCAGCGCTCGTGATCGGCGAACCGCTCACGGACAGGAAGGCGGGGACCGTCGCAGCGACTGAGGTGACGGTGCCCAGGCCGGCGCCGGAACTGACGTAGAAGTAGGTCCACGACGCCGCGGTCGTTCCCGAGGTCGAGACGACCTTGAACTCGGCCGTATTGCCGGTGGCGATCACCAGGATGGTGTTGCCGCCCGACGACTGGACGGTGACGGAACCGCTCGAGTTGTTGATGATCGTATAGGACCACCCCAGCGAGAGGGTGGACGTGACCGGCAGAACCACGGTCTGGGTGGTCGAGCCTGTGAAGACCTGGGTCTTGCTACTCGCCGACGTGAGCGTCGTGGTCCCGGCCGCCGTCGCCGTCGACGTCAGCCCGGAGACCTCGTTGTTGGCGAGGATATTGGCGTTGCCGTCGCGAAGGGCCGTGGTCGAAGCGGTCGCCGAGGCAGACGTCGCTGTGGAGCACCCGCTGGCGCCGTTACTGAGGTCACCGCAGGCGGCCTGTGAGACGACGCCAGATCCATTGCCCTTCAGGGCGCCGTTGATCGATCCGGCACCGCCGCGTGCAGATGCCAGCGTCCCGGACGAGATATTGCTGGCATTGGTCGTGTCAGTGGTCGCAGAGGCGGCGAACGCCGAGCCGTTGGTCTTGGTGCAGGTGAAAGCGCCGGTGCTGGCGCTGGTGCAGTCGCCTGAGGTCACCTCGAATGCCGGGTCGGCGCTGGCGCCCTGATCGACGAAGAGACGTCCGGCAGTGCCCACGGCGACGGTGTTGGGCGCCGCTGCGCCCGCCCCAACGATCACGGCATGGGCCGACGGCGCCCACCAGGTCATGGGCGACGAGCCGCCGCCCGCGGACTGCTGAAGCTGTCCCGATGAACCGGCGGTCGTCGGGAGGTTGTAGTTATAGGTGCCGGCCGCCGCCTGCGGGAGGATCGAGATCGCGCCCGACGATGAGCCGTTGAGCTTGAGGCTCGATCCGGTGATGCCCCAGAAGTGGCCTGAGGTATCGATCGTGCCAATGGAGAGCCACGAGGTGCCGTCGTAGACCTTCACGACCCGAGGCGACGTGGAGGTGTCCACCCACCATTGGTAGGTCGCCGGCTGGCCGGAAACGCTCGGCGCGGTCGAGCCAGAATTGTTGCTCAGGATCGCGGCGAATGCCGGGTTGAAGTAGTTGGTGGTGAGGTCCGCCATCGAGTGCGGACCGGTCGTCGGTATCGCGTATGAGGCCTGTGCCGCGAGCGCAGCCGTCGGCGCCAGCGCGAGAAGCGCTGCGGCCAAGAACTTCAGCAATTTCATGTTGTCTTCCTAAAGCTTGACGCAGACGAGCCAGGCACCGTTGATGCCTCGCGTTTCCGATCCGCCCGTCGATCCGATCGCCACGGTGAGGCCGGTCGAGACGGCGGAAGTGTTGATGGGGCTGGTGGCTGGTCCGCCGTCGGCTTGCAGAACGTTGTAGAAGCCGCCGCTCGCCACGCTGACGGTCTTGGCTTGGACGTTATGGAAGTGCGGGCTCTCGGTCACTGTCGCCGTATGATTGTGAGACCCGAGAGAGTCGGCCTGCTGGGAGCCAAGGACGCGGGCGGCATCGAGGCCGCGACCATTGTCGAGGCCGCGAGTGAAGAGCCCGCGCTGATCCGGGATCACGATGCGGCAATGGAGGGCGTAGTCGGCTGCTGCGGATGCGCCGCGCGTCGTCGCGCCGCCGGACGACGTTTGCAGTGGCGCCACGGTGGCGGACAATGCCCAGGCCGCGGAAAAGAGCGCGAACGTGTCGGCGTTGGCGCGAAGAGTACCGCCAGACGACGCGTCGCCGATGGTCCCGCCGTTCATCTCGACCCAGCCGGTCGGTGCCGTAGCGAGCATGAAGTGACCGATCTCGCCGGTCGGGGCGTCGATAGTCACCGCCCGGCCAGTTGCCCGCTGGTAGGCGACCACCCGATAGTTGCCGCCGCCGAGAGCTTCAACGATTGCTGTGTCGCCTGCGGCGGTGGCGATGTTTACGCCGCCCGGCAGGATCATCGACGTGGCGTTGTAGGTCAGCACCAAGGCCGCAGCGAACTCGATGACCTTGATCGTGCCCGGAACCATCGAAGTTCCGAACGAGGTGATGCCCGTCGTCCCGGTGATGACAAGCGACGTCTGCGGCACCGAGCCAAGATCGACCGTGGAGGCGGACGCGAGATTGTTCAGGCCGCCGCCCAGGGGCGGAGACCAGATATGGTTGGTCGTGTCGATCGCACCGAGGTCTAGCCAGGTCGCACCATCATAGAACCGCAGGTGGTGCGGCGTGGCGGACTGGTCGAGCCAGAACTGGCCCTCCTCAGGCGCCCCACCGCTTGCATTCGTCGGGGCAGATGCGCCGCTGTTGGCCGTGACCAGTGCATCCAGCGCGCTGTTGACGTCAGTCACGACCGTCAGGCCCGAGACGGTACCCGTCGTCGGGAGGACAAGAGAACCTTGGCTCATATGCTACCAGCCCTGGAAGAAAGCGTTGATGTTTCGAGCCACGCCGACCCCGCCGTTGAGGACCTGAATGGTCACCTGGCTGAGGGTCTCGCCGGTGATGGAAATCTGGTCCCCGGCTTGGGCATTGAGGACGTCGACGCTGACAAACGGGACAGTCGCCGAGTTCGGACCGCCTTTGAACGGCACGGCGGTCGCTCCACCATCTGGAGTGAAGGTGAAGGTCTGCCCGCCGGACGGGAGCGCATAGTTCGTGATGTGATCCACTCGATCGGGGACGTCGGCCGTGTTCGAGAAGGCAATGATCGCGCCTTGGGTCGAGGCGTCATTCGAGATCAGAGCGACCCGCATCTTGAAGAAGCGGCCCAGGTACTGGCCGGGCGCGAACTTCACCCAATCGGCATAGGCGACCGAACCGGCAAAGACGTCCGTCGGGGTAAAGACGTCGGCCAGCCCGAAGACGTCCGTCGACCCTGTCTGCCCAACAGCCACCTCGACCCAGGAGTCGACGAACTGCGACGCGCCAGATCCAAGAATGTCCGGACTATTGAGGAAATCCGGGTCGGTTAGGACGTTATCGGCGACCGGGACGCCAACCGCCTTCCAACTTGTCGTGAGCCTGGTAGCCCGGACGAAGTTGACATCGAAGTCATGGCCGGCGGCCATCTCGTAATAGGCAATGGTCCCCGATGCGGTGGTAACGAAGTTGCCGCCAACGATCGCACCGGGCCCGCTGATCGCTCCAGCCCAACCCGTCGCCGCCTCGTCCCAGACTGCAACAACATTGTCGACAAGCACTGATCCTGAGATCAGCAGGGCGGCCGTGGCCTCGCTGTACACGACGAGTCCAGCCGTAGGCTCGCTGACGGCCCGGACCATGTAATTGCCGTCGCCGTAGGTCGGGAACGGCGGATGGGCGACCGTCCCGAGGGACAGCCCCGTATCCCAGCTATCCCCGACCCGCACCTCGTATCGAACCGACCGGAAATCGGTGACGTCGTCCCAGGTGATGTTGGATGTGCTGTCGACGAAGGTCGCGCGGAGGTTCTGGACGGTCGGCAACGGCGACGCCAGTGCGGTGCCAACGATGTTGTAGGTGAAGGCCGAGACAGCCGAGAGGTCTTGCAGTCCCCCGCCGTAGATATTGAAGCTCGGCAGCTTGATGTAGATCGGGGAGCCGATGCGATCCTGGGTGAAGGGCAGTTTGAAGACGGTGTCATCGAGGCGCACGAACAGGCTGCCGGCCGGATGATCGGCGATCGGCGTGTCGTAGGCGCCGCGCACCATGGGAGCGAGATCGTAGTGATTGGCGCTCGTCAGCGTGGCATTTTGGTAGGCAATCACCTCACCGCCGACATAGCTGGCCGTGTTCAGGGCCGTCATGTCATTGATGCTGCCCGAGGCGAGAGCTCCAAGGCTCTCGGTGAGGTCGACCGACAGGGTGTTGGTGTTGTCTATCGTCTGGCCGTTCGACGCCGCGGCGATGATCGGAAGATCGGCAGTCGTGACGCCCATTCGGGCGGGCCCGCTGATCGTCCCAGCTTTCGTGTAGGTGCCGCCTGGATCGGTGGCGACCCACACCTCACAGCCGCCCCAAAGGGCCGCGTTGACGCCCGAGACGGCGCACCAAATCTCGAGGCCGCCGGCGAGCTCGTCGGTCGGCTCGAAGAGGATCGGCGTGTTGACGTTGCCCGGGTCGACGTTGTTGTTGCGCCCTGCCCCCGCCGGCGCCTGCCGGCCATAGAGCGGGGCCGACACTGTGCCGAGGAATTCCTCGCAGGTGAACGTCAGCGACCGATCGGTGTTCTCCTGGATCTCGGTGATCCGCACCGGCTGGCGGTAAAGCCCGAGGTTAGGCTCGGTGACCGTCACGATGTCCATGACGTCGGGCAGGATAAACTGCGCCGGCAAGGTGAACTGGCAGTCGGCCGGCACGCGTTCGCGCCGCATCTGGAGCGAGGCCGAGATCGAGGCGGCGGTCCGCAGGCAGAAGAAGTGGTGCGTGCGGAGGTCGCTGGCCTTCAGCCGGCCAGCGGCCACGATCAGCGCATCGTCCGAATCGTAGATCGTGACCGGGTTGTAGAGGTTGCCGCGGTCGAGGAACTCGACCTTGACCTGGTTCAGCATCTGCGCCGGGTCACGGCGCGTCCACGCTATCGGCGAATCCCCGGTCTGCCCGGCGCCGCCTTGGTTGGGCAGGAACTGGTCGACGGTCAGGTCATAGAGCGGGGTGACGGCAGGCGTGAAGGTGTAGCCGTTGCCGGTCACCGCCGCGTCCCCGTAGGGCACGACGGTGAGCTGGCCGGAACTCCACCGGAAGTCGGCGACTGTACCCTTCATCAGGTCGGCAAGGTGCGAACTGGCTGACGTCTGGTCCGTGAGGACAGGCGAGATCAGCATCCCTGTCGCCCGGGCCCAAGTCCGATACGCTGACAGGTCGCCGATCAGGCCGGCGGGAAAGCCCGCGCCATAGTCGGCATTGCTCAGGAATGCCGATACCCAGTCGGCCGGGTTGGCGTCGGGACCCAGGGCGGGAATGTCCGAGTTGAGCGCCCACAGGACTTCGAAGTTGAAGTTGGGCAGCGTCGGCGACGAATCGAGCCCCATGTTCGCGAACGAGGCCGATGCCTCGCCGCGGTAGTTCAAGGCCTGACTGGGGTGCTTCGAGGTCAGATACGACCACGGCGCCTGCGACCAGGTCCCCAGCTGGAACGAGGCGCCATAGGTGTTCCCATAGGTCGGCGTGATGCCGAGACTGGCCAGATCGGCGAGCACGGACGATGGCGGCGTCGCGAAGAAGTCGAACTCGTTGCCGTTGATGATCGCCTGCACCGCGGCGATCTGCTCGCCGAGCGAGATCATGAACGAGGCGGAGTAGGTGTAGGACTGGCTGCTCCCCTTCCCCGATCCGCCAGCGCCCTTGCCGCCCTGGCTGGCCGGCGTGCTCTTGAAGTCGCCGTACCAGATCAGATTGCCGGCAAGCCGGTTCTGGCCGGCGCCCATGGGCATGGGGCGGCCCTGCAGGGACGTCTGCACCCTGAGGTTGGTGGACGGGGCAGTATCGCTATTGGCGCGCTGCCCAAGCCCGAAGATGCCAGCCATCAGGAACCTATCGCAAAGAACCGGGTCTTTCGCCCGCGCAGATCAGCTTCAAAGCCATGTGTCTCGGCGACGCAGCCGAAGCTCTTGAAGGCGTGGATGATGCTGGTGGGCCAGTCGACGATGATGGCGCCGTGGGCGAACGCCCGCCCGACGCGGTAGACGACGACGTCGCCGGCCTTAGCGTCAGCCTCCGCCACTTCGACGCCGAACCGCTCGACATAGGAGAGGAACAGTTCGTGGTCGGAATGGAGGAAGTGCTGCGGCGAGTACGGGGCGATCTCGAACGGCTCGACCAGTCCGGCCTCGACGTAGACCCTGCCGAGCAGGTGAGCGCAGTCGCAGCCGACGCCCTTCAGGCCTTGGTTGTCGTGGAAGGGCGTGCCGAGCCAGCTACGGGCGGCCGCGATGACCAGGGCCCGGTCAGCGGACGCCGACGCCCGTACCATGACGCGAACGGACATCTGGGAGCTTCCATAGCGAGCCAAGGGCGGGCTTCGCGACCCGGTGCTTTTTAATGTTCCGGGCGGGAACATTCGTCGGGGCAAAGCGTTTCCGGGGGCGTTGCTCTCCTAAGCAATCGCGGTCTTACTGACGGCTCCGGTCCGCCCATGCAGCGCCGGAGCCTTTTTTTGACGCGCTAGCGAACGTCCAATCCCCAGAGCACAACGCTCGAGGTGCCGTCACCGGCGTAGCCATTGACCCCCGTGGCGTCCCCCAGATCGAAGATGATGTAGGGGTTGGTCAGGGTCGCTGAGAGGGTGAAGCTCACCACCAGCTTGTAGAAGTCGTCGACGGTAGTGACGGCCCCCGACAGGGCAGTGAACAGCGCGTTCGTGCCGCCGGTGAAGAATACTGATCCGTTGCCGAGGTTGAACGACACGATCCCGCTGGTGCTGAAGTCGGACTTATAAGTCTCGATCCGCAGGTTGCGTGACCCCGCGCCGCGCTTGGCGAACAGCGTGATCATGTGGGCGCCGGCCGCCAGGCTCAGCGTTGGCTGCTTGAACACCTGGTGGTTGGCAGTGGTGGCCGCCTCGACTAGCGTGCCGGCGGTCAGCTTGTGCTCGGGTGAATAGACGTTGCTCGGCGTGAAGGTGCCGTCGCTCGCCGACCAGCTGTCTGCCAACGCGAGCGACTGGTAGGCCGCGCCACTGCCAAACTGGAAACCGGCGGGTATGGCGGCCACCCCGTTGTAGTTCGCGGCGACGTCGTAACCCGAGCCGGTGCGGGCATGCTCGTTGCCGGTGGCGTTGGCATGGGTGCCGTCGAAGATGTCGGCAAGCGTGCCGAGCGTTCCGGGTGTCACGCCGCTCTCGAGCACAAGTGCGGGATCATAGACCCCGGCAACTGCGCGCCGGGCGACATTGACCGCGATGCGCTGCGGGTCGTTGGCGGAACTGTAGACGGTGTTGTGGGTCGCGTCAGTGACCACCGGATAGAGGGTGACCGGGTAAGTCTTGAGGCCCAGCCGAGCGGCGCGGGTCGCGGCGTCGGCGAGCATCTGGGCCGAGGTGCGGCCCTGAAAGATCGTATCGTTGATCCCGGTCGCATCCATGCGGATGACATTCGGACCCGACAGGGTCTTGGCGATGTAGTCGCGCATCACGGTCTTGGTCGGGTCGGCCATTTCCTGCGCCGTGGCGCCGGGCACGGAGATATCGATGCCGGCCATGTAGGGCGTCAGCAGCCGGTTGACCGCGCCGTGACCGCCATAGAGCTTGTTCGGCACATCGGGCACGCCGCCGACAACGCCCACGCCCGCCTCGCGGCTGTCGCCATCGGTGAGGAACGTCTGCCGCTTGGCGTGGCCGCCGATGAAGACGGGGCCATAGTGGTCGTTCGAGGCGGTCGAGGTGTTGCCGTAGGAGCCGAAGTCGCCGGTGTGATCCGTGACAGTCGCGCCGTAGACCAGTTCCTCGCCATTGGCATAGTCGGCCTTGCCATGGCTGTAGTAGCCGCCGTTGCCGAGGTTACCCCAGAACTTCACCCAGGCATGGGAGCCGACGAGACCGCGGATCGACGGCCCGTAAAGCCAGCCAAGAGCGCCATCGGGGACGGTTGCCGTCGTCGACAGCAGGTCGGCCGCGACGAGCTGCGTGATGTGCTGCGCCTTGTTCTGGTCGATCCAGAGCACTGACGCACGCATGCTCGCCGCCGCGCCGGCCGACCACTCGCCGTGACCGGCGGTCGCCGCACCGTTCCAGAAGGCGACGCAGAAGCTCCCGTCGGCGATGTCCTCGTAGAAGACGAAATGCGTGGTCGAGCCGACCTGCTTGTTGGTCGCGCCAAGGCTGCCGGCAGAACCGGGCGTCCCGTATTCGTTGGGGATCCCGGAGGTCCAGGCGATCGGGCCCAGCCGCTTTGCCACCGACTGCCCGCCGATAGGCATGCCGAGACCGATCCCAATGGGCATCAGAGCATCCCGACAAGCGAGGTTGCCGTCGTCCCGGTCGCAGATATCTGGCGCGCCCGGATCGGCAGGATCGCCCCCTGAGGAACGCCGACGAATTTCACGCTCGCGCCGGAGCGCAACACGGCCACCACGTCGCCCCCGCCCCCGACATAGATCGCGCGGGTGACGTAGGAGAGATCGACGCCGTCCGTTGGCGTGATCGCGAAGGCATCATGAGCCGGCGCGTCCAGCCCGGTGGGGCTGTCGCTGTAGTTGTCGATGGCGGGCATGGTGTTCTCCTAGCCGACAGAGACTTCGGGAATCGGAATGAACGGCTCGCCGCCGAAGTTGGCGAGGTTGCCGAAGGCGATGCACGTCGCGGTGCTCTTGTCGCAGCCGGCCGTCACGGTGAACGTGTCGCCAAGCGCGATATCGAACGGGAACGGGTTGAGCAGCGAGAAGACCCCGCCCGCCCAGTTCGAGACCACGCGGCTGAAGCCGCTGTTCAGGCCGGACGTCATCTTGAGCGTCCCCAGCGTGTAGGTTCCCGAGCCGCCGGGCGCGGCCACGGTGGCCACGATGCTTGCCCGCGTACTTCCGGCCCCGGCAGCGCCAGACCCGGTGTAGTAGCCCGCGCTGAGGCCGCATCGGGCGTCGAACACCCGGTGGCGACAGCTCGACTGGTAGAGGTTCCTCGGCATGTTCTGGTTGAGGATCGACTTCCAGTCGTTGACGGTGACGATCGCCGCCGAATTGGAGCAGTCAACCGTGCCGACCAGCCCCCGGAAGATAGTGATCGTGCCAACCGGCGACAGGCCCTTCACGGGGATCGGCCAGGTGGGCATCGAGGCGAAGTAGGCCCGCAAGACGATCAGTTCGGCGTTGTCCAGTGCGCCGGAGCGCGCCGCCTGCAGCCACGGCACCGAACCGATCTTGTCCGGGAACGCGGCACCCGAGATGATGTCGACCGGCCGCGGGCTGACCTGAACCGACCACTGATCGGCATCTAGCCCGACCTTCCAATGGCCGGTGCTCTTGGAGGCTTCCGTGTCGACCAGACCCGGCGCCCAGGTGATGCCCGAGTACCAGAGGTTGCCCGACCCGTCGGCCTTCGGCGCATCCCAGATCGTATTGTTCGCCGCGGTGATCGGAAAGTCGGCCGTCGTGTAGAGCAGCAGGCCACCGCCGGCGAGGACGAAGGTGTAGAGGTCGGCATAGCAGAGCGGGGTTGCCCCGCCGGCTCCGTTGAGCAGCGAGACCAGGGCCGTCGAGGCCGTCTTCATGGGTTGATCTCGCTCGAGAACTTGACGCTCTTGGCTTCGGTCATGCCGACCATGAAGCTGGACAAGTCGAGCGAGTCCTCATCGAACCGGCACAGCCATTGGAAGGTGCCGTTCCAGACCAGCGCAGCGCCGTTGGCGGGCGCCGAGCCGAAGGTGACGACGCCTGTGGCGCCCAGCGTGTAGTCGGTGCCCTGCACCACCGGCGAGCCGGCAACTGTCATCGAGGTGATCGTCGGCAGGTACACCGGCTCGGTGAAGCCGCCCCGAGCTCGCACAAGCTGAAACGCCGTGGTGGTGCCATCGCCCTGCCCGAAGCCCTGCGCGGTCGCCGTATTGTCCTCGGCATCGGTGTAGCCGAAGCCGAGCCCGTCCATGGTCCGCGCCAGCCAGAAGGAGGCGAGCGTCTCCAGTTCGGCAAACGGGCCGTCTGGCCCAGTCCATGCCGCGCTGCGGAGGAACTCGTACTGCAACTCCCACGACCACCGGGGAATGGTGCGCAGCGGCAGGATGGTGCGTCGGCCGGAGATCGACTCCTGTCGCACCGTCTTGCTGGAGGGCGAGCGGACGACCGGCCAGTCGAGACCTGGCAGGGTCGGAAAGCTGGGAACGGTCATCAGTAGGCCGGCCTCAGCGATCGGTTGGCGTTGAACTGCCCAGAAACGGTCTTGGCGATATTGCCGCCGTGCGTCCGCAGGAAGTCGGCCACCCCGGCTGCATCGATCGCGTGGACGTGGAAATGCACCTCGCCGCCTGCACCGCCGCCAGCCTGCCCGCCCGCCAGCTTGGCAATGGCATCGCGGAACTGGCCGGATTCGAAACGCGGGATGATGGTCTCACCTTGGTGCGCCATGATCGGCATGTCGGCGGGCAGCCCCCACGTGCCCACGTCGAGCGAGGCCATCTGGGCGAGCACCGTCGCCTGGCCGGCGGCAGCCGGTCCAACTGCGGCCGGGCCCATGACCGGCGCCAGATTTGCCATGATGCCGGCGAACGTCGCGGCCGCGTCGCTCTGGATAGCCGCCATTGCAGCCGCGATACGGGTGGCTGTGGACGCCGCAGTACCTGATTGCTCGGCTGCCGTGCGAGCAGCGGTTTCGGCCTGGGTCACGGCCGTCATGCCAACCTGTTTGGCAATCCACTGTATGGCCAGTTTCTCGACCCACTCGATGCCCTGCTGGGCGAAGGAGAGCAGGATATTCGACAGGGCCTGCCCCCAAGTCGTCGTGCCCTTGATCAGCCCCATGATCTGGCTGTTGACGCTCGACACGATCGCGCCCATCGCCTGCGTCCAGGTGCGCTCAGTATCTTGCCCGATCTTCTGGATGGCCTTTCCGAGGTCCTGAAACTGCGTCTTGATCGCGTTCGTCCCGGTCGAAGCGCTTGGAACCGTCGGGAGCACCCCGGTCCCGCCAGACATGGCGGCCCGAAGCTCATCGGCGCGATCGCCAACGACAGGATCTATGGCGCTGTCGAGGATCGCATGCGCCTTGTCCCGCCACACCTCAAAGGTGGCCAGCAGGTTGTCGAGGGTCTTGTCGATGCTGTCGTGCATCGCGTTGAGGTCGGCCGCCAGTTCGGCGCGATGCTCATCGTCGAACATCTGCAGCCGGTACTTGTTCCACATATCGATGCGGATCATGATCTCCTCGATCGCGGCCTCGGCTACGGCCGCGAATTTGGTCACGTCCTCCATGAAGTTGATGATCACGTCGGCGACGCTGCCGAGCGCCGTCGCGATGTGCGGCGCGTCGATCGATTCCACAAACTTGGTCATCGAATCGAGAGCGGCATCGATGGCCGGCTTCAGCAGGGCGAAAATGCGCTCCCCCAGAGCGGTCACCGCGGTCTCGAACGTCGTGATCTTCTCTTTGGTCTCGGCAAAGGCCGACGCCATGGAGTTGGTCATCGACGCGCCGGTCGCCTCGAAGCTCTTCCGCAACTCCTCCCACCGCTCATTGGAGAGTGAGAGGATCGGCAGCAGCGTTTCTGCACCGTTGCGGATCAGCGCCTGAGCAAGCGCCGTCCTTTGCATTCCGGGCTCGAGGGTGGAAAACTTCTCCCGGAGCTGATCGAGCAGTTCAGGGAGCGGAAGCTTGGCCAGATCCCCGGCGTTGAGCCCCAGCTGCTTGAGCGCGGCGGCCGCTGGCGTGGCCTTGGTTCCAGCCTCCGACAGTTGCAGAGAGAGTCGCTCCAGGCTCCTGGTCATCCCTTCGGTATCGGTGCCGGTCTCGCGCGCGGCAAAGTCGAGAAACCCGACCTGCTCGGCAGTGATGCCGAAGATGTTGGCCAGCCGCTCGGTGCGCTCGCCGATCTCCGCCATCGAGTCGATGAACTCGAAAATTTCGCGGCCGACGAACGCAGTCTGAAGCGCGGCGCCCAGGTTGGTGACCGTCTCGGTGACGGAGTCGATGCGCTCCTTCAGACCGTCAATGGTTTCGAGCGCCTGCTTGACGCCCTCTTGCAGTCCTTCGAGCGAGGCACCAAAACGGACTTCGACGTCTTCCTCAGCCATCGGAGATCAACCTTGCGATTTTGGATTGCGGTTGGCGCGCTCGCCTGCCTGGCAGGATGCGGTCAGGCCGAACCGACGCTGGACGCGACCAGTCCGGAGACTTTGACAGCCAGCCTCAAGGCCATAAAGGCGACGCTGTCACCGGCAGACGCTGCAGCATTCGAGGATGACGTCACGGAGATCGCGATCAACGGAATGGGCGGACAAGCCGGTCTCGTTCAGGCAGCATCAGCGCCGCCGGCCGCACCGGGCCAGCTCGATCCGATGCTCGCTCAAATCCTGGGGAAGATCCGGGAACTTGAGCAGGGCAAGACTGGCCCCGAGATAATGGCCCTGGCGAAATCGGAAGGACTCGCGGCAGCCCGATGAACAGGAGACCCCGGTGCGCCGGGTACGCCACCCGTCGCCCTCGGTTGTGTCCAGTTTGCCAGTGTCTGGTTCGAGGGGGGCGACCGGCGATCATCTACCTGTTATTGATGTCTTTCTCGGCAACCCAATTTCGGGTTCATTGAGAAGGGGGCTTCGCAGTAAAATGGCCGGTGGTGACGAGGAGTACGAGACCAACGCGAAAACCGCGGTTGACGAGGCGCGCAGGCTGATCGCTTCAGTTGCCGATGCCTACGATGCGGATATCTATCTATATTCTGCACCAATTGATCACGACGGGTTCGGGAAGGTCGTCGGGTGCTACGATGGCAAGAATCGATCCAACGCGCTTTTGATTTTGACCACAAATGGTGGTCTCGCGAATTCTGCCTATAAGATCGCCCGATTCTTTCAGACCGAGTACGACGAGTTCATCCTCTTCATTCCGAGCTATTGCAAGAGCGCTGGAACGCTGATTGCGTGCGGCGCACATCGGCTGATAATGAACGCGTTTTCTGAATTGGGACCGCTAGACGTTCAACTATATGCGCGGGACGAGATTGGCTCGCGGCGATCCGGTCTTCTGAATCACTCGGCTTTCGAGGCGCTAAAGGAGGAGACCTTTTCGCTCTACGAGTCATTCATGCTCAACATTAAGCTGCGAAGCTATGATCGCATTAGCTTCTCATTGGCGTCCGAGGTTGCCGGCGACATGGCGGCGAAGCTCATGGCTCCTGTGTTCGAGCAAATCTCTCCGGAAGCTTTGGGAAGCGACTATCGCGATCTCCAGGTCGCCGTGGAGTACGGTCAGCGCTTGGCCTATCACGGGAACAACATACAGCCCGAATTCATTGACCACCTCACCAACGGCTTCCCTGCTCACGATTTCATAATCGATGCGTGGGAAGCTCGGGAGATGTTCGACAACGTCGAGGAACCGAGCCGCGAACTGTACGGGCTACTTTCCCTGGTGGGTTCGATGGTGTTTACTGAGGGTGAAATAGTGGCCTGCCTCACGGAGGCGGCGGGGAAGGATGATGATGAAGAACCAGAGCCGGACATGGACGATAGCGCAGAAGCAGATCTCGGAGGGGCTTATGAACCGCTCGAAGAAGGAGCAACGCCCCCAGAGCATGATTAAGCCCGTCACTGCTCCCACCCACGGTGACGCCATTGCCTCGCTAACCAAGAAGCGCCTTGAGCGCGTATTTGGTTGAAGGCGACCGCAACGTCCGCACGCCCACCGAGGCGCTCGGATTTTTGTTTTGAATCGAAACACCTCGCGGGCTGTCGCGACGGCTGTTTGCGAGGTGGGTGCCACCACCAACGGGGGAGGCCACCTTTCGCACGACGAAGGATGGCCACGGTTATCCCTGTCGCGCCCTATCCCTTCATGAACCCGTGAGGGAACATCGCCTTCAAGGAGGCAATGTCGGTGACGATAGGCCCGGCCGGCTCGGCCGCTATCGGCCTGGGGTTGATGCCAAGATACGCGGCGACCATAGCCTGGACCGTAGGGAAGCGGTTCCAGTGCCCATAGAGCAGGTTGACATCAGCGAGGGTGAATTCATCGATCTCCGACGGCGTGTAGCCGCCATCTGCCATCAGCCGGCCGCGGATGTCGTCGAGATCGAATCCACCCCCGCTTGGGCTTCCCCCGATGAGGCGGCCTTCTTCTCGAAGCCGTTGACTTCCATCAGCACGTTGAGCGCGTCGGCGACCTCATCGAGGCTGGCCGGCAGTTCATCGAGATCGACGTCGGGATAGTCCACCGAGAGGGCGATCTTGAGCACCTCGACCATCTTGTCGATCTCGCCCGCCACGTTCGCGACGTTGATGGAAGCGATGAGCGGGAGCGCCCGCTTGAGCTGCTTGAGCCGCATGGGCCCGGAGAGCGCGAAGCTGCGGCCGCCAAGGACAAAATCAGCCATCACGCCGCATCCGGGAAGTTCCACTGGCCGAGGTTGCCAGCGGCGTTGACGAAGCACTCGAAGTCGAACTCCGGCATCACGAAATCCTCCAACTTCGTGCCGAACGTGAACTTGCTCGAGACGCAGTTGTAGAGCTGCAGCGAGTAGCCGAGGTTTGTCGTCGGATCGAGGCCGTAGAGGGTGACACCGAAGCTCACGGTGGCGCCGAGCAGCGGGTTGTTCATCAGCAGCTTCTGGCCGGACGCGCTGATCGTGTAGTTGTAGCTGATCAGCACCGCCGCATTGGCGTCCGCCGCCGCAAAGGTATAGACGCCCGCGGCGACCGAATACTGCCCGGCGCTTGGCCCGGACGCCACGCGCTTCAACGGCAGGCCGGTGCCGGCATAAAGCACGCCAAGGTCGTTCTGCCAGTTGGCCGAGTTGGCGACCGTGATCGTGTAGGTCGACACGCCTGGCACCGAGCCGGCTTCGCCATAGACCGTCGCCAGCTGCCCGGTGACCAGCGAGACGCCATAGTAGAGGCTGGCCATGGCAAGGCCGCTGATCTTGGCCGCCTTGGCCTTGCCGGTCGTCTTGATGGTGCCGGCGCCGACGGCGACCGCGCGGCGGTTCTGGCCGAACAGCGACTTGAGCGTCGCCGTGTCGTCGATGGTGACCTCCTGAACGAGGCCGAAATTTACCGGGGTGGGGTTGGCACCCGAAGGGGTGCCGATCAGCACACCCGAGCCGAAGGCGAACATCGATCAGGACTCCTTGTTGAGGCGCCGCTTCAGCTCTTCCTTGGCGGCATAGACTGCGTTGTAGGCGCCGGTGTACCGGCCGACTTCGGTCCCCTGGACGCACTCGGCGAACCAGAGGTCGATGATGCGGTCCGTCTTGGAGGGCTCAGGAGCGGCGGCAACCGGTGCAGGCTCGGCGACAGCGGCCGGAGCAGCGGCAGGCGCCACGGGCGCTGCCGCGGACACGACTGGGCTGTCGGCCGACAGCGGCGCCGTTTCGGGATCGGGCATGATGCGTGGCTCCTAAGGCAGAGTGATCTTGATGGGCAGGACGATCACACCGTCATCGTCGATGTCGCCGGGATCGCTGATGATGTCGCCCTCGATGCGGGCATATTCGCAGGTGCCGCCGAGCGTGCACTTTCCGGTCAGCACTTCCGGCGCCAGGGCGGCGTCGATCGCGTCCTTGATTTGGTTCATCTGAGTCGAGCGAGCGATGCTGTGGTCTGAGGAGTCGAGATAGATGAACAGCCGTGCCTCGATGGTGCGCGCCGCGTAGGCGCTCGCCGTCCACTTGTAGGCGTCCTTGCCGCCCTCGAACTGGTAGAAGGCCGGTCGCTCCTCCTTGGGGCTGGCGTCCCACAGCACGAGCCGGCGCGAGGGGACGTTTCCCCACGAATAGGCCGCGCTGACCTTGGAGAAGAGCGCGGCAAAGGCGGCCTCGCGCGTTCTCACAGCCCGGCCTCCTTGAGCGCGGCTTCCTTGTAGCCCGAGACGATTTCCTCGCGCATATCGGCGAGGGACGAGCGCATGAACGATCGCTGGGGAATAGTGACGTCGTGGGCTTTGGTGCGCATGGCGAACACGTCCCCGCCGGGCGTGGCGAAGTGAAGCGCTTTTGCCTTCACCGGCACGATCTCGGGAATGTGGACGGTGCCTCCGTACTCATGGATGCGGCCGTATTTGACGTCGCCCGACGAAGCGACCCTGCCCTCGACCGAGGTTGCCGTGTCCGCCTGATCGGAGAAGATCGAACGCCGCAGATTGCCCGTCCTGACGTTCAGGACGTCGCCGGAGAGCTTCTGCTCCACCTTGGCCTCGAGCAGCAGCCGCAGGACGGTGGTCTTCCTGACCAGTGCCGAATGCAGCTTCTCCGACATGCCCGACAGGCGGGCGCGGATGCGGCTGTCGTCGACCTCGACGCTGAACTCGCTCATACCGGCGTCACGTTCACGAAGGACGCCAGCATCGCCTTCACCCGGGTGGTGAGCATGTTGGACGTGTAGGTGATGGTTTCCTGCCCCGCGAGCGACTTGGACTGGATGCCGATGCGGTCCCTCGACTTGAACTCGTCGCCCAGCGCCTGAAGGCAGGCTTGCCTGACGTCGGCCGGGACATAGCCGTAGGAGATCAGGACCGGAGCCCCAGCGTCTGCGGCAGCGAAGGTGTAGACCCCGGTCGCGCTGACGCTGTACTGCCCCACCGCCGGGCCGCTGGCGACCTTCACCAGAGCGGTGCCGTTGGCGTAGGTGACGCCTTGGTCGGAGCCCCAGTTTCCCCAGGGCTGCAGGGTCGTGACCTGGTACGGAGTGCCGGGCACGGTCCAAGCCTCGCCGGTCACCTGGTAGCCGGCGCTGTAGACCACCGTCACGTTCGAGAACCCGCGCCGGAAATATTGGCTGGTCAGGGTGAGGCGCTGGATGTGGCCCGGCGGATAGGGATCGGCCGCGTCAAGGATGTAGCCGGTGCCGAACGGCGGACTCGAGCAGGCCGCAATGGTCGATCCGTCGACCATTAGGCTGGAGATCGAGTTGACCGGAAACTCCTTCAGCATCATGCGCTGCGTGCCGCTGCCGTCCCGGACCTCCGTCCGCTGCATGGGGAGCAGATACGAGCGGTTGAGGTATTCGAGGATCGACCGGCTCACCGCCGTAATCAGCCCGGCGAGGAGCGTATCGCTCGTGGTGTTGTTGATCCCCAGCCACGCCTTCGCGTCATTGAGCGAGCAGAGGTCGGCTGGGGACGGCATGGGTCAGCCTCAGGTGGCGGGCGCCGCGGGGGCGGCAGCAGCCGGAGCCGCCTGTGTTGCGGCGGATACTGGCGCGGCGGGCGCCACCGGGGCCGGCGCCGGCTCAGGAGCGGGAGGAACCACGGGAGCGGCGGGAGCCGGTTCGGCGGCCGGCGCAATGGTCGCAGCGGGGGCCGAAGCGTCCCGGGCAACGACACGCAGCTGCTCGTTGGTGATCGGCAGCGCCACGGCGACGCCCTTGGCCTTGATGAACGCGAACAGCTCGTTGCGGCTCATCGTGCCGATATCGTCGCTCGGCTCGGAATTGGGATCGTCTGCCGGATCGGGCGCGACGGAAAAGCCCATGTCCGCCAGCGCGGCGACATGCTCGGGCTTCACGGACACCAGACCGTTGGACACGGCATATTCGAAACCGCCGACCGAAACGCTGGTGACGCCGACGGGGCCGGAAAGGTTGATCATCGGAAAGCTCCGTGGGTTGGATAGACGCCCGGCGGCGATGACCGCCGCCGGATCGTGCCGGCCGAGGTCAGCCGTTGGCGATGTTGGTGATGATGCCGAGGGACGGGGTGAAATAGTGCTGCAGCACCTCGTCGGCGTAGACGCCCTGCTCGTACTTACGCGAGCGGAGCGGCCAGGCGATGTTGTAGTAGTCCTGGCGGGTGCGGATCTGCATCACGTTGCCGACGTTCGACAGCGGGTAAGGCAGCTTGTTGGTGGTGAACAGGATCGTGCCCGCCGGCATGTTGGGATGCACCTTGATGTCGATCACCGACCCGCCCGCCATCGAGAAGCGGTTGAGGTAGGTGCGGACCATGATGCCGCCGCCGAGGGCCGACTGCTCGCTCTCGAAGACGAAGCGCTGCGCGGCAGTGGCGCTGCCGGCGAGAATCTTCTTCGAGATGTTCAGCGCTTCCTGGCTGTTCACCCAGATCGTGTCGGGCGACAGGCGGTAGTTGTCCCAGAAGGACTTCAGCGCCGTATCGATCTCGACGATGCCGCCTGCCCCATCGGACGTCAGCGCGGTGCCGGTGCCCAGCGTGCCTACCGGCTGCGAGGCAAAGTAGGAGTTGCTGCCGGACTTCGCGGCCAGGGACAGCAGGCCATCGAACACCAGGGCATTGGACGAATAGTCGGTGGTGCCGAGCGACAGCGCGGTCTGCGTGCCAGCCGCAGCGGCGGTGATGACCACCGAGTTGATCGTGGTGATCGCGCCGAGCTTTTCGGAGCCGGCCGAGCCCCAGAACCACGCATAGGCGACGGCGCCTTTGACCACCGCAACCTTGGCAGTCACCGAGCCCGCGCCGCTGCCGCCGGAGACCGTGGCGGTGGCATTGGCAGACTGCTGCGCGGCACCGCCGCCAAAGGTATCGGTCGACGCATCCGCATTGGTGCGGGTGATCTGCGCCTGGATACCGCCGGCGACGGAGCCATTGAGGTAGCCGTCGAGGGTGAGCGCGACACAGATCACCGAGTAGGTGGCGTCGGCCAGCGCACCGCCGGATGCAACGCCGGCCACGGTCGGGGTTGGCGTGGTGCCGAGATTGACCGAGCCGTTGCCACCGAGAATGATCTGCTCCTCGCCGATCATGGTGGCTTCGAGCAGCGTCTTGGCCGCAATGGCGCGGATATCGTCGAATTCCTGCCCAGCGTACTGCGCCTCGAAGTCGACGTTGCCTTCGAGGCCGATGCCCTTATAGGACGCGGTGTAGTCCTGGGTGGTGACAGCCATCACGCCGCCGCGGTTGCCACCGGACACGCCGAGGCGGATGCCCGACGTGTTGACGCCGGTAACGCCGCGCCAGTTGGCCTGAATGCCGCCCTTGCCGGAAACGCGCGGAATGACGTTCCGCAGCGGGGTCAGGACCGGGTACAGGAACTTGGCGCCGGCCTCGAGGTCGTAATAGGTGAGACCGGAAATCGCCGACGCGCTCTGCGCAAAGGTGCTCTTCTCGAGCATCTTGGCGAGGATCGGGTCGCCGGCCATCGGGGATTCGAACGCCTTGCGGAAGGCGTCCAGGGTCGCCTGGGCAAGCCCGGGATCGTGGGCAGTCATGGAATTGCTCCGAATGAAAAAGGGCCCGCTACGGGGGCCTGCGTGGGAGGACGGGTGCGCTTGCCTAAGGCGCGTGAGGCGGTCGCCGTCTCCGGTCGAGCAAAGTCATGGGCACCGTCTCCGGGCCCGAATGGTGGCTATTGGGCGGGGACGTCCCGCTTCGTTTCGAGGCCCGGCAGACCGCGATACGGATTGCCGAAGGACTGCTTGATCAGCTCCACCGCCACGGCATTGGCGTCGCCGGTTTCGGCCGCCTTGCGAACGGCGGTCACGGACTCGTCCTCCTTGCTGACGACCTGAAGCTGGACCGGGCCGCCGAGCAGTGGCTGCTTCTTCAGCATGTCCACCTCGGTGCGCAGCTCGGTGATGGTTTTGCCGGCATCGGCCATCATGCCGATGGCCTTTTCCATTGACGCCTTCAGGTCGGCGTTGTCGGCGAGGACCTTCGTGAGGTCCGCCGCCTTGGAGAGGTCGGGGGCGGCCGATTTGTCCATGCCGCAGTCGGCGCCCAGCTTCACCAGCGCGTCGTGCGCCGCCTGCAGGGTCGCCTTGTCCGTCTTGCTGTGACGGGCACCGGCCTTCATCAGCTCGAGCACGGGCGCATAGCGCTCCATGGCCTCGGCGGATTCCTCGTCCGACGTGCTCGACAGGATCGCGTCGAGCGCCTCGGCAACGATATCGCCAAATTCCACCAGCAGTGCGCCGAACCGGGTCTTGAGATCGTCGCTGGCGGAGATCGCGCCCCCAAAATCCCAATAGGTGTCCTGTTCGAAGCCTTCCTCGGCATCGCTGATGGCGGCGAGCAGCTGGACCAGGTTGGCGACGCCATAGAGGCTGATCGCCTTTTCGACGGTCGCACCGGCTGCCTTGGCCGCGTCGTCCTTCTTGGTGCTGCCCGGCCAGTCGGCGGGCAGCATGTCGGTCATCTTCAGCGCCTTGGCCCGCTTGATGATGTGGCGCTTGGTGGCCGCCTTGTTCTTCGCCCGGCCGTAGGACTCGATCGCGTCACCGAGGCTCTTCTTGTCGTCGATCGGATAGGAGCCGTCCTTCATGGCGACGCCTTCCTTGGCCTCTTCCTTACGGCCATCGGTCGACAGGTCGGCCTTGCCCAGCGCCGCGGCGAGCGCGGCGGTGGCGTCGTCGAGGGGCTTGGCCGGCGAACTGACCTTGGCCAACTCCTCGTTGTGCTTGACGGCGTCGGCCTTGAGCTTGAACGTCTGGCCGTCCTTGGACTTCCACACCTGCTCCACTTCGGAGCGGGGATCCTCGACGGGCTCGGAGACCTTTTCGGCTTCGACCTTCGGCGCCACGACAACGGCCTTAGCCAGTTCGGCGCCGGCCGCCTCGATATGGTCTGGCCATTTGGTCTCGTCCCCGGCGGCCTTCGCCAGTTCCTTCGCCTTGGCCGCGATCTCGTCGTTGGTGGGCACCTTGGGCGCAACAGTCGCGAACGCCTTCTGCACCACGGCACCGTCCGCCTTGATCATCTCAAACGTCGCCGTGGGGAGGCAAGGGACGTCGACCAGTGAAACTTCGATCGGCTCGGCGATGTACCGCTGAAGGCCTTCGTCGTCCTTCCAGCGCTTCACGTAGGAGCCGCCCTGGCTGAAGCCGGTGTAGACACCTTCCTCGACCTTGTTCCACTCGGCATCGTCGACGACCTTGGCGCAGATTTCGATCTGCTTCTGATCGTCGTTGAAGTTGATCTCGGTGACCTTGCCGGCCGCGACCTTGCCGTGCATCGCGCGGAGGTTGCCCAGGCTCTTGCCGTCGGACGCCTTGGCGATTTCGCCGGACCACTTCTCGTAGAGCGGCTTGGTGCCGGCGTAGTCGCAGATTTCGCCGGAGCGATCCTTCACCTCGGCCGTGGCGACGCCGTAGACGAGCCGCTTGGCGGCATCCACCTTGGTGATCGGAATGAACATCTGAAGGTCAGTCAAAGCCGTTTTCCTTTGCGAAAACAGTTGCGTAGGGCCGATCAGTCTCGGTACGCCCACGTGTCCGCCGACGCTTCAATGGAGCGACCGGTCGAGAGGGTGATGCGAAAAGGCGGCGGCGACTGCTGGCTCCCCGGCTCAGACACGCCCGCCGCGGCGACGGATTGATAGCCGGCCACCTTGGACTGGTAGTGGATCACCATGTCGCGATAACAAGAGTCGCTGGCCTGCTCTTGCGTGAGGTTTCGGCCGAGGCGAATTCCAAGCTCCGCCAGTTGCTTGAGTAGCGATTGGAGTGAAGTGCGTCCAAAGCCAGGCACCCTCAAAAGATGCGCGGCGCTGACTTCGGCAAAGTCCTTCAATTCCCACACGCAGACACTTTTCAGAGCGGCCATTGCCGATGGCCTCAGGCAGATCGCATCGTCGATGAGCGTATCCGGCGTCATTTGGGAACTCACTCTTCACCATCCTCGCCAACCACCGGGATCAACACGCACCTGCACCGCGGATGGGCAAGCGGGGCGTCATCCCCGCTCGGGAACACGTCATCGAGATCGATCGGGCCAGCGTCGGCATTGTCGGCGCATTCATCGTCGACATCTTCGTCGGCAAGGAGCCACGCCTTCTTGACGGTCACGCCGGCATCCGCCGCGGCCTTGTAGCCGACCAGCGCGCCCTGGCTGTTCGCGTTGGCGATCTCGGTGTTGGCGATCAGCAGCGAACGCTCCATCGAGAAGGCGCCGAGCGCCTCAATGCTCTCTGCGATCTCGTCCGACGACAGCCCTTCGGCCGTTCCATCGGCGATCGCCTGGCGCACCAGTTCGCGTGTCGTGTCGCTGACCGAGGTCACCAGGTCGGCAGCATGATCCTGCGACCAGGCCACAGCCCGATCGTTGATCTGCTCGAACATGTCCTGATCCGCGCCGATCTGGGCGAATGCCAGCGAGCCGGAGTCGCTCGCCACAGTGGCCAGCTGTTGGGCGAAGTCCGCGCTTTCCGACGAGGTTAGTGAAAAATCGAGGCTGGCGACGTAGCCATCGGCGGTCTGGCGATCGTCCTCAGATGCCTTGAACAGCGTAGCCCGGATTCCGCTTGCCACGGCTTTGGCCTGACGGTCGAAGACCCCGTTCCAGATCCTGGCCGCCGCGTTCGCCGCGCGCCGCGTGTTCCGGCGCGGGTAGGCTATCGGCCCCAGCGCCCGTTTGGTGAAAGGGACGTAGGCTGCTTCGCCTACCTCCTTCTCAAGCCTCTCGGGACGAACGAATAGCCCGTAGCGCGCTAACTCGCCTTCGATCTCATCCAGCGGAAAACGGCCAAACTTTTCGACTGACGGCTCCTTGATCTTGTCGAGCAAGTCACCGAGAGTTTGGGCCTCCAGATGCTGTACGCACGCCCAGCTCAGCTTCGATAGTTTCGGCTGCAGAACGCTCACCGGCAATGCTCGGTTGGTGTCCGTTGGCATCTGCAGCTTCTCGATGCCGTTCTTCGGGCCCGTGGAGGCGCTGCCAGTAGCAGGCTTGCCCTCCGGCGCGTCTTCCTTCGGCTTGGCCTGTGCGGCCGCCAGGGTGGCCTCAGTGTTGGCCTGCTGCGCTTCCATCTGGGCGGCGTAGGCGTCGATCGGCACATAGCCGGTCTGGGTGAGCACCATCAGCGTGCTGGCAGCAGGATTGGCGTCTGCTTCGAGCCCCAGCTTGTCGCGGAGTTCGTTAAGCGTAATGCCGCCTTTGGTCGCGTAGCCGGTAAGGACCGTCTCCTGATCGACCGGGTTTGTCTCGTCCTCTTCGGCCCATTCGAACTCGAGATCAGGCGCGTTGAATTCGGACGCGATGACGAAGTCGATCATCTGCTTGACCCAGTGCTGGGTCGGGGCGAGGCCTTCCTCTAGCGAGGCCTCCTTGGCGGTCTGGGCCGTGGCCCGGTTCATCATCGAGACGAAGGGCTGCGGATTGATCGAAAAGGCGTAGCAGACCACACGGGCCAGCCATTCGTCGAAGACGCCCTTCAGTTCGGGCTCCTTCGTCGCCTTGATGTCCATCCCGCCCGGGACGAACTTGGCGTGCCGGCGCGCGCCCGTATTGCCTTCGAGGACCGAGTCCCACCACTCCTGGAAGCTCTTGATGTGGTCGGGCGTCCAGCTTTCCGGCACCCCGATGAACGCCTCTGGAATGTTCCCCTCGGTGAAATACTGCAGGGTGAAGATCTGGCGGCGCAGAGCGGTGTTGACCGTGAGGATGATCTGCTCGACCGGGCTGTAGCCGTACACCCGATTGGTCCGCATGTTGCGCGGCCGATAGATCAGTTCGCCGGCCGGAAAGCGCTTCGCCTGGCCGTTGACCGTCCGATTGCCGACGGCGCCTTGGCCAAGCATGGCCATGAACATGTCCCGGTTCGGCGTCATGTAGTCGACAGCGGGAAGCCCCTTCAGCACCTGCTGATAGGCAGGCGACGGCGGCGCCGGCGTCCTGCCGTAGGCGTCGATGACGCGCTTGATCGTGCCCCCATCGATGGGCTCAAGGGCATAGAGGTCCCCTGCCCGCGTGCGACGGACGAACATCGCCGGCGCATCGAGGACGAACATGTCCTCGAGCAGCATCCGCAGCCAGGCATCCCACGCGTTGACCTTGTCGGGGAACCGGAAGAACGCATCGATCGCCTCGGCACGCGGATCGGACTTCTGGTCCGCCTGCTTGCCCTTGGTCTTCTTGCGCGGCTTGATGGCCCATTCCAGCCGCGCCATCTGGTCCTTGCGGGTCTCGATTACGAGCCGAAGGATGTCATAGGCGTCGGCCAAAGCCCGCAGTTCGGCGAACTTGACGACGTCATAGGAGCGAGGCTGAACGGTGAGGTTGTAGCCCGACGGGAAGTCAAGTTGACGCCCCGCCACCTCTGGCGGAGCGCTGGGCTTCTGAGGGTTGAGCGGCGAGAACCAGTCGGCGCCGGTGTGGGTGATGATGCCGGCGTCTTCATTGCCGCCAGCCGCGCTCACGGCCTGCTGATCGACGGGCGAAACTACCCCGCCCGCGTCACGCTGGGCCATTGCTCAGTGTCCCCCGAGGGCGTTAGCCGGCGAAGCTGTAGGAGTAGACGAACTCGAAATCGACGAGGCCGTTGGCACTGGGCGCCGTGGTCGGGGCGATGGTGCGCGCCACCGCATCCACGGTCGCCGTCGAGGCGACGTCGTCCGCCGCGGTGTTGGACGTGCCGAGCACCTTAGTGATCTTGGTCGCCTTGACGATCGCGAAGTCGACCACGCCCGGGCAGCTGGGAATGCCGAAGTCGTTCGACACGCCGATGCCGAGGGTGTTGCCGGTGCCCGAGCCGTTCGCGGCATAGGCCGCCACGGTGCCCGAGGTCAGCGAGGAATAGGCGTACTTCGACTTGTAGGTCGCCGACGCGCCGGCCGTGACCAGCGACACCACTTCGGTGACCGCGTTGCCATCCTGATCGATGCCGACCAGCGTGAGGGTACCGGCCGTGATGTCGGTGGTGCCGCCGGTGCCGAGGATGACGCGAATCTGGAGCTTGCGGGCATGCGGCGGCTGGGCGGCGATGGTGATCGCGCCGTTGGCCGGCGTCGCAGCGGCCTTGATGGAGATGAGGTCGGCCGGCAGCGGCGAGTTGAGGCTGACCTTCTCGACCACGGTGCTGAACTGCCAGAAGCCCGCCTGGATCAGCGGCAGCACATCGAGCTGGTTGACGTTGCTGATCGTACCGTCGGAAGCGATGGTGTAGTTCAGCCCGGAGCGGCCCTGCACAAGGCCGGTAACGCCCGCCGGGGCAATCATCTTGATGGCCATTGCGGGCCTCCTATTGTTGAGGGTGGTTGGTGAAGCCTGCCTGGCGCAGCGATGCCGCGTCGGACGGATTGATGACGATGCTGCCGTCCTCGCCCGGGCTGATCTTGCGGCCGTCGGCGAGGTAGATCGTGTTTGTGCCTGGGGGCGCGTAAAGGCGAAGGCCGCCGTTGTCGGGAGTGGGTAGAGCCGCCGGCTCCCGAGCCTTCGCAGCGTGCTCAGCCTGCTCTTTCATGAAGTCGAACATCCCCTGCCCCGGGATCAGATCGACCATCAGCTCAGTGAGCGCCCACACCCTTGCATCGAGCCTGTCCGGCGATGCAGTCCCGGCCAGCGGCTGCCATTCGCAGAGCTGATCCTCGAGCGCGGGGAACGTCCCGGCATGATGAACTTTGTGCTGCTCATCGAGCGCGGCGATCGGCTCCGCTCGTGCCTGCTTGCCGCGGCTGGCGTGCACTGCCCGGTAGGCCACTTCGCCAGATGAACGCGCCCCTTCGAGCTTCATTGCCTTGGCCGTCAGGGAGATGGTCTGCCCGATCCATTCCCCACCGTTGTTGACCTCGCCGACGATCCTGTCGGCCTGCCAGTCGTCATAGGCCTGTATGGCACGCCGAGCGGCTTGGTCCGGCGAAAGACGGTCGCTGAGGTCGGCAAGAATGACGCCGTGGAGTGATCTTGGTCGCCTTGACGATCGCGAAGTCGACCACGCCCGGGCAGCTGGGAATGCCGAAGTCGTTCGACACGCCGATGCCGAGGGTGTTGCCGGTGCCCGAGCCGTTCGCGGCATAGGCCGCCACGGTGCCCGAGGTCAGCGAGGAATAGGCGTACTTCGACTTGTAGGTCGCCGACGCGCCGGCCGTGACCAGCGACACCACTTCGGTGACCGCGTTGCCATCCTGATCGATGCCGACCAGCGTGAGGGTACCGGCCGTGATGTCGGTGGTGCCGCCGGTGCCGAGGATGACGCGAATCTGGAGCTTGCGGGCATGCGGCGGCTGGGCGGCGATGGTGATCGCGCCGTTGGCCGGCGTCGCAGCGGCCTTGATGGAGATGAGGTCGGCCGGCAGCGGCGAGTTGAGGCTGACCTTCTCGACCACGGTGCTGAACTGCCAGAAGCCCGCCTGGATCAGCGGCAGCACATCGAGCTGGTTGACGTTGCTGATCGTACCGTCGGAAGCGATGGTGTAGTTCAGCCCGGAGCGGCCCTGCACAAGGCCGGTAACGCCCGCCGGGGCAATCATCTTGATGGCCATTGCGGGCCTCCTATTGTTGAGGGTGGTTGGTGAAGCCTGCCTGGCGCAGCGATGCCGCGTCGGACGGATTGATGACGATGCTGCCGTCCTCGCCCGGGCTGATCTTGCGGCCGTCGGCGAGGTAGATCGTGTTTGTGCCTGGGGGCGCGTAAAGGCGAAGGCCGCCGTTGTCGGGAGTGGGTAGAGCCGCCGGCTCCCGAGCCTTCGCAGCGTGCTCAGCCTGCTCTTTCATGAAGTCGAACATCCCCTGCCCCGGGATCAGATCGACCATCAGCTCAGTGAGCGCCCACACCCTTGCATCGAGCCTGTCCGGCGATGCAGTCCCGGCCAGCGGCTGCCATTCGCAGAGCTGATCCTCGAGCGCGGGGAACGTCCCGGCATGATGAACTTTGTGCTGCTCATCGAGCGCGGCGATCGGCTCCGCTCGTGCCTGCTTGCCGCGGCTGGCGTGCACTGCCCGGTAGGCCACTTCGCCAGATGAACGCGCCCCTTCGAGCTTCATTGCCTTGGCCGTCAGGGAGATGGTCTGCCCGATCCATTCCCCACCGTTGTTGACCTCGCCGACGATCCTGTCGGCCTGCCAGTCGTCATAGGCCTGTATGGCACGCCGAGCGGCTTGGTCCGGCGAAAGACGGTCGCTGAGGTCGGCAAGAATGACGCCGTGGTCATCCTGCCGGAGCCCGGCCACGACGATCCCCATCTCATCGGCGCCCTCGGTGGAGGTCGCCGCAGGATCCATTGCGACTACGATGCGCTTCATCGAGGCGATCAGCGCCTGGCGCTCCGCCTCAGCCTTCGGCTCCGGGATGCGGTTCTCTTCGATGATCCCGCGCGTCCATAGCGCGCCGGGGACATCATCGATCAGCTCGGCGTCAAGCTCCTGCCGGCCCAGCCGCGTGCCTTGGTACTTTGAGATGATCTTGGTGAGAAAGGCCGGGGCAAGGTTCGCCCGGTTGTCGAAGGTCTTCCCGCGGGTGACGATCGTACCTTCGTCGCCGATGATCTGCCGCAGAATCTTCAGTGGCTTCGGTGTGGTGGTAATGCACACCTGCGGGTCTTCACCGAGACGCAGGCCGAACATGGCCATGTCCCAAGTCTCTTGGGCGTACTGCCATGCGGCGAGCTCGTCGCACCACATAGCCTCGTGCTGCGGGCCGCGAAGACGTTCAGGCTCCTCGGCAGAGAACGCGGTGGCCACGGCACCGTTGTACCAGGTGACCCGACGCTTCGAGGGCTCATAGATCGGACTGCCGAGCGGTTCGCCGTCATCGGTTCGATCGCCGGCCCAGCACACCGACAGGATGCCGGACTCGCCTTCGATCATCACGTCTCTGGCGTCAGAGGCGGTAGGCGCGATCAAGGCGATACGCTTGTACCCGGCCTTGACCTTCTCGCGCACCCATTCGGCGCCCGTACGGGTCTTGCCGAAGCCGCGGCCGGCGAGCACCAACCACGTCTGCCAGTTCCCGTCTGGAGCGATCTGCTCGGCTCGAGCCCACTCCCTCCAGGTATGGAGAAATTCGAGAGCCTGCTGCTCAGTGAGGCTTTGAATTGCCTGGTAGCGCTCCACTTCGGGCAGCGAAGCGAGCGATGCGATCAGCGAGGAGGTCACGCGCGCTCACGTCTTCCGTCTGGATCGGGCCGCCGCCAGCGCCGGTGTGCTCGATGGCAGCAAGGCGAGGATGCACATACGGGGCAGCCAGTTTCGCTGCTTCCTCTGCCTTGTCGAGCGCCGCAGCCACCTTCAGAGGATCAGCATTCTTGCCCTTCGCCTCTTCTGCGTCCGCAGCATTGAGGTGGAAGCGCATCTTGCGGATCAGCACCGACAGTGGCGTTGCACCGGTCGCCTCGATCTTCCGCTGGCGCTCCTGGGTAGCCTTATTCGGTGCATTGGGCTTGCGGCCGGCGCCTTCTCTCTTACCGCCGCGGGGCATCTATGATTTCCTGCACGGCGTTTGATTGATTTTCAAAGAGGGGGTGAAGTTGAAATTGGTGCGCCTGACTTACAACACGAGTGTTGGTCCAAAGCCTGTCTATATCAACCCTATGCTCGTGCTCGAGGTCCTTGAGGCGACCGACACGACAGCTTTGATCGCTATGGCCGGCCATCAGGCCGGCAACGTCTACCACCGGGTGGTCATGGGGCAAGCGGGCGTCATCGCTCAGATGCTCTCCGACGAGATGAACACGATCACCTAGTTCTGCTTGTCCGGCGGCGGGAACAGCTGCACCAGCACGTCCCGCAACGCCATGGCATCGGCATCGGGCATCATCACGGCGCTCCGATAGCGAAGCTCGCCGTCGATCTGCTCGGCGAAGGCGATCCGCGTTCCGGCATTCGTCCGGACGACGAAGAGCCGGTTCACCCATACGGCTGCAGGATCGAGTGACTTGGTCTGCTCGTCCGATGCCATCATTTCCCCCGCGCCTTCGTTTTGGCCCTCGCCTTCGGCTTGGGCGCCTTCAGCGTATCAGGCCGATGACAAGGACCATAGTGCCGGGTCTGGCAGACCTTGCACTTGGGCGCTTCCATTTCTGGCACCAAAAATATCTACTGAGTGAACATTTCAGCTTGCTAAAGCATACTGAGTATGCAATAAACGTCTTGCCGGCATGTGCCGGCAGCGAAAGGAGGTGAGACCGCTGAAAGTCCGAAAGTTCCAGATGAAAGTCAGGTTCCTTGGGTGGCACCTTGAACTGACGATCATCTTCTAGGGACTACGGGGATCGGGTGAAAACCCGGTCCCCACCGGACAAAAGCGGCTCACCTCCTCAGCGAAGCCGAAAGGATAGATACCATGTCCCCTGACGAATTCAAAGCATGGCGCAAGGCCATGGGCCAGACCCAGTTGACCGCAGCGGAAATCCTGGGCGTGTCGCGCGGCACCATCGACCTCTACGAACGCGGGGCCCGCCGCGAGGACGGGCGCCCTGTCGAGATACCACTGTCTATCGCGATCGCCTGCTTTGCCTGGCAGAACTGGATCAACGAACTGGCGGCCTTGGCGTCGATGCCGCACGAAGGTGCCCAGGCAACAGACACCTGGGAGCACACGGTGAACCTCATCAAGGTGAAGTCCGGGATCGATCCGAACCATCTCGCGTCGGTTCTGGCGTCAGTTGCGCCTGCTGCACCCTACACTGAGAGGATCCGGGAAATCCTCTATCTGGGGCTCCCGGCCCGCTGAGCGGCTGACGCCTCGGACATCTTGCGCAGCCCTGCCCGCTTCACCGCTGCCAGCACCTTGGGCGGCAGGCCGGCGACATGCTCGACGAAGGCGCAGCGGATCGCCGGCGACGGGCGCTCCGGCCGCGGGAAGACCATGGCAGACATGATAGATTCCCAAATTAAGCGACAAGAACGACTGCCGTTCGGCAGTTATATCCACAGGCTGCGCCAGCAACCTATTGCTGATCGGGAATGTGCGGTAAGATTGGGTCGCCTCGTTGACGAGGTGATGAGCTCAGGAGAGCAAATGAACGACGATACCCGATACGAGATGCGGACCCAGCGCCAGAATGGCACCGCTCCATACTCTGTGTTGACCCTCTTTGGGGCGGCCAAGCTGAGGCAGTTCCTTCTTGAGAACCCCGAGCCAGCGGCTGGATATTACCGCACCTTTTGGTGCGACGACCATTTGGTGACTTCGGAAGAACTCGCCGAGATCATGCGCTAACGAGCCTGTGGGCCGGCGTCATAGCAGCGGGTTTGCACCCCGCCCCATCGGCTGGCCCTTCTCGTGGGGTGTAACTGAATTTTGCGTCGCTGGCCGGCTGATGACCCTATTACGACAAGACCCGCCTCGATTGCTCGGGCGGGTCTCAATTCAGACGGCAGTCTGAAAATGGAATATTGACCTCATAAGGTGATTTGGCCGGGTGCGTCAAGGGTCGGTGGTGTCTCAGTTTGAATTTCGCAGCCACGGGAAGGTCGCGCGCGCTTCATTGTGCGCGGCCTCGATCGTGTCAGTTATTGTTCCCCAGGGACCAAGGGGAGCCCAATACTCCCCTTCCGGCTCTGGTCTGGCATAGTGCGCCATCTGGACGAAACCGAACAGGCCGTCGTCGCGCCGGAATACATCGACGCGATAGTGACCGTCTGAACTATGCAGACTTTCGACGATCTCTCGGCTCACTCGACCTCCCGCTTCTTGTAGGGCCCGCGCTTCGCGGGAGCCGGCGTCATGGCATCGATCTTAGCGGCGATATCCTCCAGCGACCATAGGCGATCAAACTGAGACACTACCCAAGGGTCCAGTTTTCTCACTCAATGTCGGCTTCGGGGCAGTAGACTCGGTACCCGCAACGGATCAACAGGGCTGTCGCCTCCGCGCGGATTGCAGCTTCTGTGGCCGCATTTCGAAATCGGTGGCTCTCCATCCTGGGCCGCCTTTGCCGAACACGTCTATGCGCAAGGCCGACTGCAGGGCGCCCGCAAGTGGCCGCCAGACTAACTTCTGGTTCGTTGACTAAGTCTGTAATCCCGCTTTTACTGAAGACGGCTAAACGCTGGAGGCTCAAATGCTAAATCCATGGAAGGCAATACTCGCATTTTATGCAACTATCGCATTCTGCTCTAGTGGGTATGCGGCCCCTGCCCCGACTACGTTTAAGCCCGTCCCGATCATCGTCCACCAAAAGATTCCGGTCGATCCGAACAACATTCTCGTTTTCCGGATTCAAAGCGGCGCTAAGCCGATCATCGCCGAAACTCAGGCGAAATACTGCTTCAACCTCTCGGAGGTTGGAGGCTCGATGACGATCGACGGCGTCGCAGGAGACAAGGCAAGGCTCGACATATACTGCGGCGAGACACTCATGGGCTCATGCACGGATACGGCGCCTGGTAGGCCGATGGTGAAGCGCTGCACTGTTCCGAAGGTCGCGACAGAGGACCAGACGGGCAAGCTCACCTGCACAACGACTGTGCTCAGAGGCAGCCCGGTCACGTCTATCGAGTGTGACGATCCTTGAAACCGTAGGACCGCCGGAAGCTTCGGCGGCCCGCCGATCGCCAAGAACGCAAGTGAGGCAGTCTGACGCCGGCTAGGCTGCCTCAGATCGCTCGAACACTTTCCTTGAGATCCCGAAGTGGTGCGCCAGCGCGTTCAGCGCCAACCTGGCATCGCCGATCATGTGCCACATTTGCTCGTCCCTGAAGACGATGTAGTCGAGCGCCGCGTGAAGGTTGCAACCGCGATTGGCGAGGAGGTTTTGCTCCGCCTGAAGCGCGGCCTTGGCCTTGTCGTGCTGAACGACGATCGATCGGCACCAAGCCTCATGGCTGTCGGTTTCCTCGCCGCCGGCCGCGCCACCAGATGTCTTGAGCCCGTCCGGCGCGCCTATAGCGCGCTTGTATCGCTCGTGAAGATCGAACATTTCGACGGCCGCGTCGTATTGCGGTTGGCTCAGTACGCCTGTGAGCCGAAGCCTGCCAAAGAACGTCGCTGCTTTCTGGTCGCGAGCATCTTCTTCGGAAAGCCCGAACAGCCGCATGCGCGTCAGGATCGGCTCAACGTTCTCTTGGTACGCCCATGATGCCCGAGAAACTCGCCCAGACGCGGTCCTCACTACACCGGTTTTACGCTTTCGACCTGCCTTGGCCATTTGTTTGCCCCTTCGCGCCGCCGTTAGGCGAAATAGCTCAGCCTCGCCGGCGCTGCCGGAGAGGTTTCAAGGGGCTTCAGAGGCGGAACCTCGACACTATCGACCGATTTGGGGTAATCGATCAAGGCACAAGTTGAGGGCATCTAAAAAAAAGGGATTGCCCCGAGAATATTGCATGGAGGACTCGATTGCCGGTCTACAGGAATGACTTGATGTGCGGCGCCACCTCTCTGTCGTACGATTTCGACCTGAGAGCTGGAGCGTTGCATCTAGCCGAGGGGAACACGTGCGATATGACCGGATGCACCGGCCTGTTCCTCGCGATCGATCCCGACGTTCAATGGATCGAGACGTTTTCCGGAAAGAAGCCGGACACAGCATATCGCCGTCTTCCGGATGGCAACTGGGAAGCAATGCCGTCAAAGAGCTTGGGCCCCCTCGATGCCCCTTGACCGGCCGGCCGCTGCCTATACGTTGGCGGGGGGCTAATCGACACTCCTGGGGCAGCGGGAGAAGCTTTCGTGGCACCTACCCTCGTCTATTCCGGCGACCCAAACTCACCCGAAGCGCGGCACGAGCAACTTAAGCTCAGGGTCAAGTGGGCCCTCCGCGAGCTGTCAGCCAATATCCTCCGGATTGTCCGCGGCGCCGGCAAGCCCGAGGCGCTCGCGCGAGACTTGCTTGAGGCGGTGAAGGCCATGTCCGAGTACAGGGAAGTGATGGGGCAGGGCGTCGCCCCTTGGGACATCACGGCGATGCTCGACCCGGACGATTCCGACCTCGAACTGCGGCCCGGAAGGCATCCAGAGCTCAGCCCTGAAGATCGCAAAGCTCGTTACGAGGACGGGTCGGCGTGGCTCGAGGAGGCAATGCTGACAATGCGCCGCGGCAGTCTGCAGATAGCCGCCTCGATGCTGCTGGGACAGAACACCCAGGTGAGAGCCGGAGAGCGCGAATTGTCCCGCGGTGCTCAAGAGCATCACGCCGCTCTTGAGCAAGGCGAGGCGCTCCGGCGCAAGAGGTGGGCCGAAGCGCACAAGAAGCCAAAGCGGGCGACGAGGCCGCGAAAGGTGAAGAAGAGCGACGAGAGCGAGAAGGATCCCTAAGCGAAGGGCTTGTCGCCGTCGAAGTCCTTCTTCCATGCCTGAAACCGTGGACTCGAAGGGTCCTGCCGCTCCAGCGAGTTTTGGAGGTCAGTCATGAGAGCCATGGCCTCATTGACTGACACAGGTCGGCCGGCTGCCCCAATCATAGCGGCGGCGAGCGTGGCAATTCGCTGCCTGTTGAGGGCTTCCACTAGCTTGCCCGCCGCCACATCAATCTGCACATTCTCGGCCATATTCGATTCTCGCTATTGAGCTTCGCCGCGATAATCAGAAGGATTGCTATTTACCCTTCTTGGGTTTGGCTTTGCTTGGTGTCTGAGACAGATCGGAAGCTGCGACGACCTTCTCGACCGGGGTCGATTTCTTGCTCCCAAGCTCCTTGCCGGCCTTGGAGGCCGGTTTCTTTCCGGTCGCCATTTCTCATCTCCCTATGCGTTGGCTCAGGAAGTCAGCGCCGAGTCCTTTACTTTGTCAAAGCCAGTGCTCGAACTCGCACTAGCAATCTGTGCATCTAGCTTTCGGCACCGGGCCCGCAGGTCGTAGGCCTTGGAGTACGCCTCCCCCATGAGCCACAGGCGCCTGTCGATCGTGTCTATCCGCACAGGAAAATAGCAGAGGTCCGGGTCTGACGCGTCTCGACTAGCGTGCCGCACTTCGAAAGCGTGCTCGATCTCCGATTCGAGCAGCGACACGACGGAGAATAACACGTTGGCGTCGGTCACCAAGTCTTCGATCTCCGCTTCGAGCTGGTCAACCTTGGCGTCAACGAGGGCGGAGCGCGCGTCGACGCCGCGCACGTCCAGCCACCCCCGCATGATCTGGCCGATGCATTCATCATCCCACCAGACGTCTCGCCCGCCAACGAGCCGAAGATACTCAGCTCTCGCCCAAAGGGTCCGCGCGTGAAGGGCCGGGGCTCGCAATAGCGCATGCATCGCCTCGCGCTCTGACGCGAGGAGTGCTGCAGCGCTTGGGTCGGATGCGGCGGCCTTCAGCAACTCTGTAAGAGCCGCCCAGTGCCCGTTGATCATCTCGGCGATCGCCGGAACGAGGTGGGTCGTTGCGCTGAGCCGACTGACGAAGGCGTTTGTCTCATTCCACCAGGCAACGTCGGCCGCCGGGACAGCGGACACCGGCTTTGCACGGGAGGGCCGTTCTGTGGTATTGGGCCTCGTACCCATTTCGATCTCCTTGCTAGGGGTTTTCGGGATTGGTTTTGGAGCGGTCGGCTGTTGGCGCAGCCGGCCGTTCCGCGTTTTGGCGTTCCATCCGCTCTCGGATCGAGCGGAGGACCTCAAACGAGAGCGACGAGCCGTTCCTCGTCGCCGCTTGCTCAATGAAGCGCCGTTCCTCAAGAGGAAGGCGAATCTTCAACTGCGAATCCGCTCGACTCATCAAAATACACCACCGTGGTTCATTTAAGTGAACCACGGTGATCCCTTGCTGTCAACACCACGGTGGTGCATATCACGCGCATGGCCAGAGAAGACCCGCAGATCAAACTGAGACTCTCGGCAGATCTAAAGGATCATGTCGAGGCTAGCGCTCGCGAGAACGGTCGCAGCATGAATGCTGAGATCGTTGCGCGGATCGAGACGTACTCGGTATTGCACGATCAGATGCTGACGTTGGCGGAACAGCGCTTTCAGCTCCAGGGTGAACTCGAGGCGACGCGAACAGCCCTTCACGAGTCGCGCCAGCGGGAGACGAAGGTGACCGCGGCAGCAGAAGCGTTTGACTATATGTCCACCACCCTCCGAAGGATGCATGAGACTGATCGACAGACACTTGAGGAAGTCGAAGCCATCATCCGCTACCTTGAGGCGGACAGGGTGATTATCGAAGCGGAGCTGGACGAAGAAACTCTTGCGCCCAGCACGCGTAGCCCCGGCCCTCTGAACTCTCCATTGGCTCAACGTTTGGTGGAGGCGGTCGACGAACGAATGGGCCTAATGGCTCGCCTGATCCTGCGAGTATTGCCGAACGCAGCCGACCAAGCGGTGGCCCGGCGCGCCAAGGTCGCGAGCCACGCCGCGGGGATCTCAGATTTGGCGCGGGAAGTGGTCCTAACCTTCGACGTCGAGCAAAAGTGCGATCCGGCCGAATTCGAAGAGCAAATAGAAGGCCTTATCGAAAGCGCACCAGAGGACAAGCAATCGGCTTATCGCGCGGCATTTAGAGAGGCGATGCCCAGGCTTTTTCCAGGCTGGAAGCCGTAGAAGAGCAGATCGCTTTGGGCAAGCCGTTCAGCCCACGACCTGCGTCCGTCTTCAAGCCGCCCGCCTAAACTCCCCCCAACCGTCGCCGTCGTCCGGGCGCAGTAGTTCCGGTGGCACGCGACAGCCCTCGGCGCCAGGGGCGGGACCCCATTCGTTGGACGACCAACACCGCTTGTCCCGCGCCCAAGTCAGGCGGCGCTCCCAGTCCTCCATGGTCGCCGGCTGAGCCTCGCCGAGGGCTCCCGTCAGAAACCCCTCGAATCTTCGCTTGTTGATCCAGCCGACCATGTGGATCGGCCGATAGTCGGGATGCGAACGGCAATACGCGACGAACCCGGAAATTCCCGCTGCGACCTTGAGGCGCTCCTCGGGCGGCAGTTTTGACCAGGCCTTGAAGGCCTCGGATTTGGACATGTTCGGGTCGGTTGGATAGGCGCTCCACGCCCCCTCGAAGTCAGCAGGATAGCTCTTCCGAGCTCTCTTCGACTTCGGCTCGTCCGAACGGTTTTCGACCGTTTCGGACAAAGAAGAACGGAGTTCTTCTTCCTTCTTATTCTGAGCTTCTGAGCTTAGCATTGCACCCGCATTGCTCGTGCTCTGCACCTGCACCGCAGGGTCGTTGATTTTGCTACGATTTTCCCATGACGCCGTGGCAGCCGATTTTTTCCTTTCCAGCATTTTTGCGCGCTCCCTGAACGCAATATCGCAGCGCTCATTCCATAGCCCGCAGTCGAGCTTGACGATCTTGCCGTCGGCAATGAGGGTGTCGAGCACCTTCCGAAACGTGCGGGCATCGGAGCCGCACAATCTTGCCAGCCGCTCGTCGCACATGGCCAGAGCCTCACCGCGAGCGTACATTTCCATGAGCAACATCACGTAGATGCCGATCTCTTTGTCCCGAAGGCCGCGCACCCCACCGACAAAATCGTCCTGGTACCACTGCACGTAGGGCAGCTTGCAATCCGTGAAGTCGGGGACGTAGTCAGGCGACAACATGCTCACGCCGCTTCGCTATAGCGGCCGTACTGGACGGCATTGCGGAAGGCGGAGAACTTGACGTCACACCAGAGGTCAAGCGTTTTGACGACGCCGTTGCGCTGCTTGGCGATCTCGAGCTCGGCGGCGAACTGGCAAGCGGCGAGTTTCTCGTCCCGTGTCATCGCATCGGCAGCCGTGGCCGGCTTTTGACGCTGGAGGTAGTAGCTCTCGCGGTAGAGCAGCAGCACCACATCCGCATCCTGCTCGATCGCGCCGCTGTCCCTCAAATCTGCAAGCGTCGGACGCTTGTCATCACGCTGCTCGACCGCGCGGTTCAGTTGTGTGAGCAACAGCACGCTGAGGTCATACTCGCGGGCGAGCTCCTTAAGGCCTTCGGTGATCTCGGCGATTTCGTTGACGCGATTGCCGGCGTAACGGCTGGTCGGCCTCACCTTCCCCAAGTGGTCGACGATGAGCAGGTCGAGCGCAAATCCCGCCTGCTCGGCTTCGCCGGCCATCGCCTCCACCTTTCCGCGGATGTCGGAAATGCTGAGCCCGGGCTGATCGTCGATCCAGAGTGGCTGACTGACCTTGCTCAGCATCGCCGCGACCGCTTCGTCGTCGGCGGTAGCGGAAACCAGGTCGATGTAGGGGACATGGACGCCGCCGCGATGCATCACGTCGCTGGCAATGCGCGCCATAAGCTTGGGGCGATCCATCTCGAGGGAAAGGATCCCTACGCCATGGCCAGCGTTGGCCGCAGAATAGGCGATGCTCGTGGCCAACGAGGTTTTGCCCATCGAAGGCCGTGCGCCGAGCAGGACCAAGTCCCGACGCTGCAGACCGCCAGTCGCTCGGTCGAGGTCGAGGAGCCCGGTGGTGATACCTGTCAGCCCCTGGCGCGCTTTGGCCTCGCGCATGACGCTCAACATCTCGCCCATCGCGTCTTTCATAGGCAATCGGCTCTTCGCCTTTGATCCGCGGCGCACTTCGACGGAGACTTCATCCACGCGCTCGCTGATCTCGCGAAGAAGGGCGATCACGTCGGCGTCGGGCGCCGACGCCGCTGTCTGGAGCACCGCCATTTCCTGGGCAAGCTTGATGCGGCCCCACTGAAGGATGACGTTCTTTGCCGCCTGAGTGCAGGTCGCCGAGGTGAACAACGTCGAGCTTGTGGCGCGGGCCAGGTATTCGGCCAGTCTGACGCCAGTGCCGGCCTCAAACTTTTTCGCAGCCTCGGGATCGATCAGCTTCACGACGACCGGCAGCATGGTTGAGCTGAACCGCTCCCGGGCCACCCGCGACGCGCGATAGACCTCCCGATGGAATGGATCGACGAAGTGGTCTTCCGAGAGCATCCCGAACACGGCCGGCCGGGCGCCGCCGCTCAAAATCAATCCGAGCACCTGCGCTTCAATATCGCTGAGGAAGCCGTATGTGTCTGAACTCATGCCGCCTCCGGGCCCGGCTCGTCGGACAGCTCGCAAGCGTCCAGAAATTCTCTGGCCCGCCGCTGCGCGTCTGCCCTCCTGAGCACCGCCGTGGCCGCCGCCCCGATCGGAGTGAAAGGCGGCTCCGACGCGGTGGCGGCGATGACGAACTCCGACAGAGCGGAAATTGCCCGCAGGGCGAGCCTATGTTCGGCCGCCCGGCGCGCAGACAATGGATTATCGTTCGCTCCCAAGGTGGGTTCGCGCATTGTTCGTCCTCACTGAATTGTGCGGGCTGGAGAAACGAGGTGTTCCGCCCCTGAGACCCCAGCCCAGCGGCTTCCGCTACGGTCGCCGCAACTTGTTCAACGCCGCTTTCCGCGCCTGAATCTTCGTAGCCAGAGCGCTAGCCTCGCGCTCCAAATCTTCCAGATCATCATCGCCGAGGGCCTTCTCGATCTCGATTTCGAGCTGAAGTTTGGTGACCTGCCGCTCGCACAATTCGATGTAGGCGGCCCGCAACCGCCCGAAGAGAGTGACGTCGCAGGTCTTCGCGCGCCCCTTGGCCAGGTGCGTCAACTGCCAGAAGCCGATGCCCCAGCGCTGCTCGACCCGGATGGCGATCTCGTCCTCTTCGCGGTCGGGCCGCTGCTCGGCTTCAAGCAGGCGCCGCGCCATCCTGCTGGCTCGCGCCGGGCTGAACATGATCGAGGGGTCGGACGCATCGATACTCATCGCACGCACCACGTTGCCGGTTCTGGGGAAGGCCATTCTCTCGCTCCGCGAATAGGTTGGGGGCGAGCAGAACAGCGACGACGAAAGGACTTCTGACGATGGCCGACGTGATCGACTTCGAGCTGGCAGGCCGGTCGATTGCCACGGGAAAGAAGCGGAAGCGCGCCGCGAAACGCGCTCCAAATTCGAATGTGGTGCCGTTGAGCACCTATCGGAGCAGGCAGGCTAAGAGGTCGCCCCAACCCGGGCCGCGCCTGTAGGAACCGGGCCGCGCCAAAAGCCCCAGCGCGACCCGGTTCCAAGACTTGATCAAAGCGGTGGCTATCCATCAGGCGGCCACCTGTGCGCTTCTGGCGGCAAGCCACTCGTAGGTGACGCCTGGGATGCCGCGTGCCGCTGACGCGCGGACCACCGCTCGCCACCAATCAGGAGCGATCCGGTTGCGCCGGCGCATCTGCCGCGCAGCCTCGTAACCGCAGCCGACGTCGGCGGCGAAGTCGCCGATCGTCTTCCAATTGGAGATCAGGTCTGGAACTGATGCCGGAGAGCTCATGGTGGCATTCGTACATGACGTACGACACAAGGGCAAGCGAAAATCGTGCACTTCGTACGAAACAAGTCGGGCAAGATGTACGAATGGACGAAGAGCCGAAAGATCGACTGAAACGGGCGCGGTTGGCCGCCGGCTACCCCACGCCGACCGCCGCGTGGGCTGCTCACAGGTCCTTGCTCGGCAAAGACCTGCTGATTAGCAACGAAAACGGAAATCGTCCCATCTCGAGGAAGGCCGCCGAAAAGTATGCGGAGGCCTTTGGCGTGCCGGCTGGCTGGATCCTATATGGCGACGGCGACCGCCCTGACCCCATCCGCGTGCCTGTCGACGAGGAAGGCAACGAGGTCACCCCCGACGAGCCTCCGACCGGCGACGGCTACGATCGCGAGAACTACGAGCCCCAGATTCCCGGCGCTATCCCGGAACTCGACGTGAAGGCCGGTGCCGGCGAGGGCGCGGTTGGCGAAATCATGGTGATCCCCGTCGGCGCGGCCGGGGTGATATCGGCTCACAAAATTCTCGACGAATGGCTGCTTCCTGAGGCCTGGTTGCGCGAGGCGGTAAACGACCCAACTCGAGCAATCGTCATGTCGATCGAGGGCGACTCCATGCTTCCGAACTATGCGCCGGGCGATCGCGTGGTGATCGATCTGTCCGCGACTGAATTGCGGGCGGACGGGGTCTACCTGATCACCGACGGTGACAGCCCGCCGCAGGTGAAGCGGCTGCAACGCATCATGTTCACCATGCCCCAGCGCGTGGCGATCATCTCGGACAACCCCGCGTACCAAAGAGTGGAAACCGACCTTGCTGCGGTGCGGGTGCTCGGGAAGATCAGCGCGTATGTGGGGAGGCGATGACGCCGAATGCCTGCAAAGAGGAAAGACCCGCTCTATCGAGACCCGCTAGCCCTCAGAATTGAGGCGGTCGTCTTTGGCGCCCTCGGCGTATCGGGAGTGCTTCTCATGATGATCGTCACGCCAGGCCTAGGGATTTGGCTGGTGTGGGGATATCTGAAGATAGGTGAGTGGCAGATACCCACCCCCTTTTCCATTTTCGGCATCGCGGCCACCACGGAAATGATCGGCCTCAACAACATTCTGGACTGGGCGTTTGGCCAATGGGTGGGCTGGTGGACGTTTACAATCGGTGCTCTCCTTGCGTTTGTAGGGGTTGCGAGCCGTTCCTAGTTCGCCGAGTCCGCTTCCACCTTGAATTCCCGCAGTGCGCCCACAATCCCCGGAACTACTTCCGGGTCGAGTGGCTTGCATAGGAACATCACGCCATTATGCGTCTGATCGCCCGGCCTCGGCGCCCGGTTCATCAGCGGGATGACCGTGAAGTCCTCATCGTCCATGAATGGCGCCCAGGCCGTCACCTGGAAGCCGTAGTGCGGAAAGCGCTCGGCCAGAAACGCGACGAGCCGCTCCTGCGAGAGCTCGATTTGCGCAGCCCGCCGGGCGGGCCCTACGACGATAAATTCTGAGACCTCGTCCAATCGCTCTGTTCCTCATTTGTTCTAATGCGCCATAGAACTTCCAATCGGCGCGCGAGTCCAGCCGCCTTCATCTTCGTACGTTTTGTACTTGACGCTCATCGTACTTTATGTACGGAATGGGGCTGGCAAATGGAGGCGACCATGAACAAGCACATACCACCTTCCAACTTCGGGCCAGCAGCAAGCGAGCTGCCCCCAAGTCCCTACGCCGAACTCTCCTTCGTCTCGGCGACCAGCTTCTGGGACCTCCCCATCCTCGCCGGAGGCAATGCCCTTCAATGGGAGTGGGGCGAGAAGCTCGGCCAGGAATACCTTGCCTATGTCGCCAAGCGCCCCGTCCTCGCCACCGAGGTCCTCATCGGCTGGATCGTGGGCGCCATGCTCGAGCAGCGACGGAACAAGCTCACCGGCGTCGAACTCGGCTTCCTCTGCGAGGTCAACAAGTACGCCACGGCGAGCGCCGGTCTGTTGGCGGCCCGTGACGACGAAGACCGTCATCGTCTGGTGTCAGCATGACCCAGCGCATCTCTGACACGACATTGAGCGTCGCCGAGACTCCCGAGTTCCTGCATCTCATCACGACGTTCGACGCCTTCGATTGGGTTCGGAAAGGCGAGTTCGTCGCCCGGCTGCGAGCCGCTGGTCCAGAATATCACCATATCGCGTCACTCTTCGAGCGCCGGGCGCTGCGCGCGCATGCACCTGCGCACGCGAGCGCGGCATGACCGCACTCGCTTCGCTGTTGACCAAGACGAGAGCACTCGTAGACGCACTCTCCGACGAGGAGGCCAACCATGGCGGCCTCCTTTCCCGGGAGACGCTGGTGAAAGCCAGCGCCCTCCGGCTCGAGCTCAGCCGATGGGGCGGCCGAAGCCCGACCACGAAGGGCGCCCATTACGGCGAGCTCAACGATTGGGTCAGGTCTGAATACCCGGGAGCGGTCGATGAACGCTGAGCCGGCATTCGGCGATGACACGCCTCTGACCCTCAAGGAGGCGTGCTCGGTCTTCTTCCGCAATACCATCCGGCCGGCGACCCTCCGCAGCGAGGCCGCCCGCGGCGCCTTGACGATCATGCGGATTGGTCGGACGGATTTCGTGACGCCGGCCGGCATCAGGGCCATGATGGTGAGCAAATGCCTCGCAAACGACAGCCCCCGCGCCTCTACTTCCGAGACGATGAGCAGACATGGGTCATCCGAGACGGAGCGAGGCAAGTCCGCACAGGCTGCGGCTCTGACGACGGCCCAGGCGCTGAAAAAGCTCTCGCCGAATACCTCGCCACGAAATTCCGCCCGGCTGTCCGCGAAAGCAGCCCCGCTCGCCTGACCGTCGCCGAGGTGCTCACGGCATACGGTCGCGAACACGCGCCCAACACCGCAGATCCCCAGCGGATCGGATACGCGATCGCTGCACTGGCCACGTGGTGGGCCGACAAGACGCTGCTCGACGTGAAGGGCTCGACCTGCAGGGCGTATGTCGAGCACCGGCGCAGCGCCGCACGGGCGAACATGACCAACGCGAAAACAGCGGCGCGACGCGAGCGCACGGTCTCAGATGGAACGATCCGCCGCGAGCTTGGAGTGCTCAGCGCGGCGATTGGCTACTGGCACCGCGAGCATGGCCCGCTCGACTCGGTGCCTGTGGTTAGCTTCCCGCCGAAGCCTGAGCCGAAGCCCGACCACCTCACCAGGGGCCAGGCAGCCTTGGCGCTGGCGGGCGCCCTCGGCTGGTACCGCCTGAGCTGGTCAGACACTGCCACCCGCAAGCGCCATCTGGCGTGGCGGCGCGACCACGATGGCATCAACCGCCACACGGCACGCTTCCTTTTGCTGGGCTACTACACCGGCACCCGGCCCGGGGCGATCCTCAAGGCTCAGTGGATGCCGAACGTGACCGGCGGGTGGGCCGACCTTGAGGCCGGCGTACTACACCGCCGCGGCGAGGGCGTTGCCGAGAGCAACAAGCGTCAGACGCCGACCAAGCTGGGGCAGCGCATTCTCGCGCATTTGCGGCGTTGGAGGCGACTCGACGACGCGGCCCGCGATGAGCAAGCCCGCCGGCTGGGGCAGCCGGTGGCGACCTACATGCACATCGTCTCCTGGGGCGGAGGCCAGATCGGCGACATCGGCCGGTCGTTCGCGAGGGCGATGGAGTATGCGCAGCTGCCGGCGCGGTTCACGCCGCACATTTTGCGGCACACGCGCGTGACTTGGTTGGTTGAGGCCGGGCTGGATTTGCCGGAGGTTGCCGCGGCGGTCGGGATGTCAGTCGACATGGTGGAACGGGTATATTGGCACCGCAGTCCGCATTTTCAGAAGAGAGCGGCTGAGATATAGACGGCTCCACGCGGAGGAACACATGGCCCACGTAATAATCTGCCATTCGCATGCTGATGGGGCCACTAACGAGCTGATAGACGATCTTGTATTTCGCCTGACCATGAAGGGCGTCGACCTAGTGGAGGTCGTTGGAAATCTCCAAGGCAGAACCTCCGTCGATCGGGCCGATGTACATGTTTGTATGCTGGGGATCGGCAACAAGTATGACTCTATGATGGTCTCGCACCTTCGAGGACTAGTTGGTCGAGGCACCATCTTCGCCATGCTCAGTGGTGATCGGATTGTCGACAAGCGAAGCCTTGTTGCGGCGGGGGCGACACTGATCCGGGCGTATGGCGTTCCAGAGGCCGAACGAGATCCGATTGTGAACGATGTCACGGACGCAATCGATGTTGTCCGCGCCGGCAAGAACGAAGCACCAAAAGAAGTCGCCACTGAAATCCTCGAACTAGTGTCGGTCGTCGACGCTCCCAAGATGCTGCGAAAAATCGCCTATGACCTTGGCGACCTGAGGCTGAACAACCCCGAGGACTTCCCAGCGCAGATTGAGGCGATCGCCGATTATCTAGAAGGAGAGCTTAATTCCGGCCGCCGAGACGAAGTTGAGGAGGCATCTCTTCGAGAGGAAGTGGGAAAGAAAGCCATGCGGATTCTCGTGGAGCTCTTCGAGGCCCTCGGGAGTCGGCGAGGCGCAAGCATCATTGTCGCCGGTGCCGTTGCAGGCGTTCTCAGCCTAGGGGGTGCCCCCATCTTTGCAGCCTATGGCCTCACGCTCGCGGTCTTCGAGGGGCCGGCCGCATTCAAGGCAGTTGTCGAGAAGGCTATTGGGGCGGCCTCGTCCAAGGGCGAATAGGCGCACAGAAACCGCACAGATACACCCCGATGTTTCCGAAACGTTCACGGCCGATCAAAGGCGATTTCTCAACGAAATCAACGGGAGCCGTGTTCTCCGAAGGCAGAGGTCATGAGTTCGAATCTCGTCGGGTGCGCCAATTCTATCAATACTATCAGTCAATTAGTGCGCTCGGATCGTTCGTCCGAGGTTTGACGTCCTCCTAGGGTAACACCGGGGTAACACAAATGCGTGATTCCGAGCGGCTGGATGACTGCGTGGCGCATAGCCGGTCGTTGCGGAGACCAACGGGCGATGGGCTGTCTGGGGCAGGGAGCGGACTGTCGCTATTGAGGCGACCGGAGAAAGCAGTCGCTCTGGAGCATTTGGCTGAAGTTCATGACGTGGATTGGCGGACAGATTCTATGCCGTCGCATAGAGCCGGCACCCCAGGACGCCGTATGGTCTAAGCGACCTGTTCGCGTTGCCGGCGTCGCCGAATATGATGTTCAAAACCCGTGCCGATTCACGCTAGGAAGCGGCGAACTTAGCTCGTCACCGCGGAAGGCGTCGAATGGCCGTCAAGAAGTCCGATCTCTACTCGTCGCTTTGGGCTTCCTGCGACGAGCTGCGCGGTGGCATGGATGCCAGCCAGTACAAGGACTACGTCCTTTTCATGCTGTTCATCAAATACGTGTCGGACAAATATGCGAACAGCGACGATCTGGAGCCGCCGATCATCATCCCGAATGGCGCAAGTTTCGGCGATATGATCGCATTGAAGGGCAATCCGAACATTGGTGACCTTATCAACACTCAGGTCATCCAACCGCTCGTTGACAGCAATGAAACCCTCGCCCGCACGGATTTCCCCGACTTCAACGACCCGAACAAACTGGGCGAGGGGAACGACCGGATCGAGCGGCTGACAAACTTGATTGCGATTTTCGAGAGTCCAGACCTCGACTTTGCAGATAACCGGGCGGATCACGACGACATTCTGGGTGACGCCTACGAGTACCTGATGCGCCACTTCGCTACCGAGAGCGGCAAGAGCAAGGGGCAGTTTTACACGCCATCCGAAGTCAGCCGCATCATCGCGAAGGTCATCGGAATTTCACCGAAAAACACCGTTGCCGGCACCACGGCGTACGACCCCACATGCGGATCTGGATCATTGCTGCTGAAGGTGGCTGCCGAGGCAGGAAAGCGCATCACACTTGAAGGGCAGGAGAAGGACGTTACTACGGCCGGTCTCGCCCGCATGAACATGATCCTGCATGACTTCCCAACAGCCAGGATCGTCGCCGGCAACACGCTCGCCAACCCGAAGTTTCTGGATGGCGAGCGCCTGCGCACTTATGACTACGTCGTCGCCAACCCGCCCTTTTCGGACAAGGCATGGTCGAACGGCATCGACACTGGCCGTGATCCACACGCCCGTTTCAGCTGGGGTGCCCCGCCGCGCAAGCAGGGCGACTACGCCTATCTGCTTCACATCATTCGCTCGATGAGGAGCAACGGCAAAGCGGCATGCATCCTGCCGCATGGCGTGCTGTTCCGCGGCAATGCCGAAGCCGATATCAGGGAGGCGCTGATCAAGTCGGGCTACCTGAAGGGCATCATCGGCATGCCGCCTAACCTGTTCTTCGGCACCGGCATCCCCGCCTGCATCGTCGTGCTCGACAAAGAGAACGCTGCCGCCCGACGTGGCATCCTCATGATCGACGCCTCGAAGGGGTTCCGAAAGGATGGCGCCAAGAACAGGCTGCGCGAACAGGATATCCATCGGGTCGTCGATACCTTCACCCGCGCGGCCGATGTGCCGGGCTATGCCCGCATGGTGCCGCATGACGAGATCGCGGACCCCAAGAACGCCTATAACCTGAACTTGCCGCGCTACATCGACAGTTCCGAAGCCGAAGACATCCAGGACATTGACGCGCACTTGAACGGCGGCATTCCTGTGCACGATATCGACGCGCTTGGCCGTTGGTGGAACGTGATGCCGTCGCTGCGTGGCCGGCTCTACACCGACCTTCGCCCTGGCTACCTTTCCCTCACTTTGCCGGTGGCCGAGGTCAAGACGGCGATTGAAGGCCATGCCGAATTCCAGGCGTTCACGAAAGCCGCCGGCGATGTGTTCGCCGCCTGGCGCAGCCGCACCGATGCCGCCGCCCGCGCTTTCGGACTGAATGGCTATCCGAAGGAATTCATCGAAGCGGCTTCCGAGGATCTGCTCGAGGCCTCCCGCAAGGCGCCGCTTGTCGACGCTTACGATGTCTATCAGCACCTGATGGATTATTGGGCGGAGACGATGCAGGACGACGCCTATCTGATCGCTGCTGTTGGTTGGGCGGCGGGCGCCGCGCCGCGCGAGATCATCAAGCGCAAAAACAAGGAGGGTAAGCTAGTCTGGCCAGAGCCGGGCGACTATCAGATCGGAAAGCGCCGGTTCACGTCCGACCTTGTGCCGTCACGGCTGATCATCGCACGCTACTTCCCAGCGGATCAGGCGGCGCTCGATACGCTCGACGCACTGCTAGCCGAACTCGAACAGAAGATGGCTGGGGCGCTGGAAGACGGCACGGGTGAGGATGGGCTGCTGACCGAGGTGGTCGAGGGCGAAGGGGAAAAGCAGAAGATCACGGTGAAGGCCATCAAGGCGCGGCTGAGGGAGATCGGCCGCGACGCCGATCTGGCGGACGAGCGCGAGGCGTTGATCGCCTATCATGCGCTGATCGACGATTTCGACGAGACGAAGAAGAAGCGCAAGGCGGCGGAGGAAAAGCTCTACGCCAAGGTCCATGCCCGGTATGCCGCGTTCAACGACGACGAGGTGAAGACCCTTGTCGTCGCAGACAAATGGTTGGCGACGATCGACTCACGGGTGGGTGGGGAAGGCGCGCGCGTGGCACATGCCCTCACGACGCGCGTGCGGGTGCTGGCCGAGCGCTACGAAAAGCCGCTTCGTAAGTTGGAGGGAGATGTCGAAGCCCTGGCCGCGCGTGTCGCCAGCCACCTCAAGGCAATGGGGGCCACATGGAACTGAGGGAGGGATACAAAGAAACCGAGATCGGCGTGATCCCGGAGGATTGGGATGTTCAAGGTCTGTTGAGCGCGGTCAGGATCGCAAGCGGACAAGTTGATCCAAAGGCCGCACCCTTTGACGAGATGCCATTGATCGCCCCAGACCATATCGAGTCGGGCACCGGCAGGTTGTTGGAAATAAGAACGGCGCGCCAACAAAATGCGATAAGCGGAAAATACGTCTTCTCAGCAGGGGACGTTGTCTACAGCAAAATACGACCATACCTGCGGAAGGCTATTCTCGCGAGTTTCGACGGTCTTTGCAGTGCCGATATGTATCCATTGCGACCGGAATCGGGAGTTTCCGGGCGTTACATTTTGGAAAACCTGTTGGCGCACCGTTTCACAAAGTATGCCGAGTCGGTGTCAGTGCGAAGCGGCATGCCTAAGATTAACCGGATCGAGCTAGCTGACTTCCGAATTCCCTTACCGAAGCCAGCAGAACAAAAGGCCATCGCTGAGGCACTTTCAGATGTTGATGCGTCGATCGCGGCACTGTCGCGGCTGATCGCCAAGAAACGGGACCTGCGGCAGGGCGCGATGCAGCAGCTGCTCGGCGGCCAAACCCGCCTGCCGGGCTTCACCGCCCCATGGCAAGAAAGGCGATTGGGCGATCACCTGGCCTTTCTCAAGAACGGCGTCCAGTCGCGAGCCCAGCTGACGCTCGACGATCCTGTCCGATATCTCCACTACGGAGATATCCATTTATCGACAGATCTTTGTCTCGATTTGAGCAATGACGATATGCCTCGCCTTCCTTCGCCGGCGGCGGCCGGCCTTGCGCGTCTCCAAGATGGCGATATCGTTTTCGTTGATGCGTCCGAAGACCTGAACGGCGTCGGTAAGTCCCTGGAAATTGTGGGCGCAATTGGAGTTGAAGCCGTTTCCGGTCAGCACACGATCGCAGCACGGTTTGACAAGTCCTTGCTTGCGGATGGCTTCAAACGATATCTGCAATTCATTCCTGCGTTCACGACGCATCTGCGGCGCCTCGCCGCTGGCACGAAGGTTTATGCGACCAACCGGAAGCATATTGCCAGCGCCGAACTGAAGCTTCCCGAAGCGGACGAGCAAATCGCGATCGCGCGAGTGTTGTCGGACATGGGACTTGAAATCTCAGCGCTTGAAACCCGCCTCGACAAGATCCGCGCGCTCAAGCAGGCGATGATGCAGGCGTTGCTGGCCGGGCGTGTGCGCTTGCCAGTTCGTCGCGATGCGGTGCCACAGTCGAAGGAGGCCGAGCATGCCTGAACGCCCACGCAGCGAACGCGTCACGCAGAATCGCCTTGCCGCCTTCATCACCCAAGCAGAAGCAGCGGGCGGTCTTGGCTATCGGGAACTCGGCGATTGGTCGGCGCGGACAAGCAACCGCTGCGTTGAACCTGAGCTTTTGCGCGCGAACCTCACCGCCCGCGGATATTCCAAGCCCGAGATCGATGCCGCCCTGACGCGCCTGATGCAGGCGATCGAGGTCACCGGCACGACACTCTATCAGGCGAACCTCAAGACCTACACGCTGCTGCGCTATGGCGTCGATGTGCAAACCTCGGTCAGCGCGCCCTTCAAGAAGGTGCATCTGATCGATTGGGAGAACCCAGAGGCGAACGATTTCGCCCTGGCCGAAGAGGTGACTCTGAAGGGCGGGCACGAGCGCCGCCCCGATCTTGTCGTCTATCTCAACGGCATCGCCATTGCGGTAGTCGAACTGAAGCGAGCTGCGGTGGAGATCGGCGATGGCGTTCGCCAATTGATTTCCAATCAAGACGAGATTTTCAATGCGCCGTTCTTCGCCACCGCCCAGCTTCTACTAGCCGGTAGCGACGCCCAAGGGCTGCGCTACGGCACCATCGGAACGCCCGAAACCCTTTTCGTGGAGTGGCGTGACGAAAATCCGCCCGAAGGCGAGCTTCCAGCCGGCGCGCTGCTCGATCGGCCGGTGGGCCAACTTCTGCGCAAGGAGCGGCTACTCGACCTGATCCGCAATTTCGTGATCTTCGACGCCGGCATCAAGAAGGTGCCGCGGCATCACCAGTTCACCGGCGTGAAGCTGGCGCAGGAACGTCTGGCACGGCGCGAGGGCGGCGTGATCTGGCATACGCAGGGTTCCGGCAAGAGCATCCTGATGGTGCTGCTCGCCAAGTGGATTCTGGAGCGCGAGCCCGACGCGCGCGTACTGATCGTCACCGACCGCGATGAACTGGACAAGCAGATCGAAGGAGTAATGCGCAACGCGGGCGTGATCGGCTCGGAAGCGCCATCGCCGCGTGTCACCCGGCGCGACGAGTTCGTCAGCTGGCTCGGCGCGCCGTCGCCCCGTCTGATCTGCGCCCTGATCCACAAATTCGATTCAACCGATCTTTCCGGCCCGCCGCCACGGGTGACCGGCCGCTTCTACGTGTTCGTGGACGAGTGCCACCGCACGCAGGGCGGCGACATGAACAAGCAGATGAAGCGCTGGCTCGAAGGCGCGATTTTCGTCGGCTTCACCGGCACGCCGCTATTGCAGAAGGACAAGCAGACGACGCGCGAGGTCTTTGGCACCTATATCCACACTTACAAGTTCCAGGAGGCGGTGCGGGACAAGGTCGTGCTCGACCTGAAATACGAGGCGCGCGACGTGCCGCAGCGCATGACGAGCCCCGCCGCCATCGACGCCTGGTTTGAAAAGAAGACGAAGGGCCTGAACAATTTCCAGAAGGCGGTGCTTCGCAAACGCTGGGCGACTATGGAGGAATTGCTCAGCGCGACCGAACGCAAGCGCAGGATTGTTGCGGAGATCGTCCAGGACTTCGACCTAAAGCCGCGCCTCAGCGATGACCGTGGCACCGCGATTTTGGTCGCCTCGTCGATCCGCGACGCCTGCGAGTATTTCCGCGAGTTTCAGAACACGCGGCTCGGCCCGCATGTCGGGATCGTCACCTCGTTCGAGCCGAACCACAACGCGATATCGCGGGAACCGGCCAACAGCGACGAGCGGTACAAATACGACACCTATACCAAGTCGGTCTTGAAGGGCGGGCAGAGCACAACCGCCTATGAAACGGAGATTAAGCGGCGCTTCATTGAAGAGCCAGCGAACACAAAGTTACTGATCGTCGTTTCGAAACTTCTTACGGGCTTTGATGCACCCAGCTGCACCTACATCTATATCGACGATAAGCTGCGTGATCACACGCTCTTCCAGGCGATCTGCCGGACCAATCGGATCGACGGCGACGACAAGAGCTACGGCCATATCGTGGACTTCAAGGAATTGTTCGGCAACGTCCAGCACGCCATTGCGGTATACAGCTCGGACGAGCTCGACATCGATCAAGGAAGCGGCGGCGACAATAACATCGAGATCAAAGGGTGGCTGGAAGAAGGCAAGGCGCGGCTCGACGCTGCGCGCGAGGCGCTAGTCTATCTGTGTGATCCAGTACCGCCACCAAAGGAAGTGGAGCAGTATCTACGCTATTTCTGCGGCGACGCCACCAACCCGAACGCGCTCAACGACACGGAAGCGCTGCGGATTTCCTTCTATAAGGCCGTGGCATCGTTTGTTCGAGCATATGCCGAAGTCGCGCAAAATCTAACCGAGGCCGGATATGATGCATCCGCGCAGGATGCCATCTTGCGCGAAGTGGAGCTTTACACCGACCTACGCGCGGCGATTAAGAAGCACTCCGGCGAAGAGCTAGACATCAAGCCCTATGAGGCGGACATGCGGCACCTTCTCAACGCTTACACCCAGGCCGATCCCGCGCAGACGCTTGGAAGTCTTTCCAATGTTTCACTGACGCGGGCGATCATCGAGACGGGCATTCATGATGCAATTGCCAAACAGCTGAATGAAAAGGGGAAGCTCTCCAAGAACTCCGTAGCTGAGGGGATCATCAACAACATCCGTAAGACGATCATCCGCGATCAGCTGACTGACCCGCGCTTCTTCGATGAAATGTCACGACTGCTGGAGGAGCTAGTCCGGAAAGCACGTGAGAGTGCCCAAGCCTACGAAGAATTTCTCCAAGACGCTGAAGACCTAGTGAAGCGAATGACAGCACAGACGCCAAATAATGGGCTGCCGCCTGTGTTGCATGGCAACCGCGAGGCTGCCGTGATTTTCAACAATCTGGCGACGATACCGACAAGTGGTTTCGTCTGCCCGACGGACGATGCCGACAAGGCGAATCTGGCGGTGGAAATAGATCGCGCAGTGCGCGAGTACGCTCCCGCCGGCTGGAAAGGTGATGCAGTTCGAGAGCGCGAGGTCAAGAACGTGTTGTTTCCGCTTTTCAATCGGGATCGCGAAGCGACACTTGCGATGTTCGATATCATCAAGAACCAACAAGGGTGTTGATGGCCGAGCTGATCCAACTGGGCGATATCGCGATCAGCGTGACGCGGAAGGACGTCAAAAACGTCCACTTGTCGGTCCATCCACCGGATGGGCGCATCACACTTGTCTTGCCGAAATCAACGAGACTGGATGTTGCGAGAGCCTACGCCATCACTCGCATCGGCTGGATCAAGCAGCAACGTGACCGATTTGCAAAGCAGGCACGCGAGGCGCCCCGCCACTACCGAGGGCGTGAAACCCACTACCTCTGGGGCCGGCGGCACCTGCTAAAGCTGACCGAGCGAGACGAGAAGCCGACAATCAAGATTGATCACCGGACGATCCACCTTCAGGTCCGGCCGGGAACCACGCGTGACCAGCGCGCGCGCATTATGCATGAATGGCATCTGGGACTCTTGCATGAGGCGATCCCAGAACTAGTCCGCAAGTGGGAACCCCGGATCGGGGTCGCTGTCCAAGGTTACTTCCTGCAGCGAATGAAAACCAAATGGGGAAGCTGCAATCCACAACGCGGGACGGTCAGGATCAACACCGAGTTGGTGAAGAAGCCGCGGGATATGCTCGAATACGTGGTCGTCCACGAGATGATCCACCTCATTGAAGCGACGCATACGAAGGCCTTCTTCCACCATTTGGATCGACATTATCCGAACTGGTCCGTCGTTCGGGCTGAGCTAAATGAACTTCCCCTCTCGTCGGAGACTTGGCCGGCACCTCAAAGCGACGTCTGAAGATAAAGTCTGCCGGTTCCTTCGATACGTCACGAGCTAGCATCGGTTACAACCTGCACACGCGCTGAACCCTGCGGACGATATGTGTTGCCATTGTGGGGTAAAACGTGGCCGGATCGGCGCTATCCAAGGGACGGCTTTCGGTCAACGCAGGTGCTGGCTGAACGACTGGAATGGGGCAGACCGGATGGCCATGGCAGTGGACTTTGGCCGTGGACTCTCTGATGCTGCTCCTATGCCTTAGCCGCCTGGATCGTCTGCGGCGCGGACCTACTGCCTTTTCATCCAAATATACTTGCGAAATATGTATGGAATTGCGGCATTAGTGGTCCCGCCTATTGGCGGACAATCAGAGGGGGAAGATTCGATGAAAGATACGGACCAGTCAGAGATAAAGCGCATCTCGCGACAGACGCTAGCAACCATGGCGGATGTGGCCGGGAAAGCAGCCACCGCCCTAGACCAGGCTTATACAAGCGGCGCCGAATCCCTCACCACGATTAACACCTGGAACGACAGTTCTCCTGTTTCGACGCTCAGCAGTATTGCCGAGAAGAACAAGGCTGACCTGGCGCGTATCGCCGAAGCACCGGGTATCCAGCGCCTGGTTGCCCGCGTTAACGGCAAGGAGGCGACTTTTTACATCCTTCCGGCAACGCCGCATGGCTTTGCCGCGTCCGACACGCTGGTGGCCTATGGTTCCCCCCTTGGACGGCTCGCGGTCTTCGAGGTCGGTGAGGAAGACGTGCTCGAACTTCCCGGCGGCGACAAGTCCGTGCGCGTTCTCGAACGGGCCAAGTTTACTCCAAGAACCGCGCGTGGTGGCCAATGGGATGGCATCGACGCGGTGATCGAAACCGGGTCGATGGGCCCAACGACCATTCTCTCGCTCCAAGCCCTGTTCGACGCCGTTACGAGTGAGACCGCAGATTCGATCCTGATCGACGCGGTGATTGCCGCTGAGGCCGCCGCACAAAACGTTTTCGAAGGGCTTCGGCGCAGCACGTTGGAGCGGATGAGCCTGCGCGAACTCTCATCCCTTGATCGATACCAGGACGAAATCTTCCGGCTGCCGTTGTCCCGCCGCCTGTTGATCCTTGGTCCACCAGGCACTGGTAAGACCACTACCCTGGTCAAGCGACTGGGCCAGAAGCTCGATCCAAGCCTGCTTACTCCGGACGAACGAGAGCTGCTGGGCCGCGCCGGCACCAGCATAGGCGAACACATCGACAGCTGGCAGATGTTCACCCCGACCGAGCTTTTGCGTCTCTATCTCAAGGAGGCGTTTGCGCGTGAGCGTGTTGCAGCATCCGACCAACGCATCAGCACCTGGCAGCAGGCCCGCACTGACCTGGCGCGCAACCGCACCCGTATCCTACGGACCTCGGCCACAGGCGGCGCATTCTCACTCAAGCCCAACCTGGCTTCCGTCCATCCATTGACACTGCGGCAGCAGCCCCACTGGTTCGACGACTTTCAGGCGTTCCAGCAGCGAGCATTCACGCAGGAACTGCGCACGGCCGTCGAGACACTCAGTACCGCCGGTCAAGCTGACATTGGTCGCCTCACGCGTGAACTCAGTGATATCCTCGGTACCGGCACCGAAGCTATCTCAATCGGCGAGATGCTCGCTATCCGCGACCTTGAGGCCGACATCTTGGGTATAGTTAATGCTCGCAGGGCGAAGACCGATGAGACGATCCGGCAAAGGGCGAACCTGACCGTCAATACAGATCCTGAATTCCTACAGAAGTTAAGCGCCTTTCTCGATGGCCTCGCAGCCGCGGAAGAAGAAAGCGACGACGACCTCGACGAAGAAGACACCGTCGAGGTCAGTGCCAAGACAAAGGCGGCGCTAGCCCTGCAGGCCTTCTCCCGCAATATGCGTCGTCAGGCCAAGGCACGGTTTGGTGGACGCCCGCTGCCCAGGACAGGCCGCGCCGGCCGCATTGCGGAATGGTTGGGGGAGCGTAGCCTCGGCCGGGAGGCGTTGGTCGAGGTGGGCTCCAGCCTCAACGTCCAGGAAGCTTTGCGGCGTTTTGTGAACGTGTTTCGGCGGCTGTTATCGGGCATGCCCAATCGCTACCGGCAGTTCCGACGCCTTCGGCAGAGTGAGCAGAAATGGTATCGCCCCGACGGGTTCAACCACACCTACATCAGTCCTCTGGAGGTGGATGTTATTCTGCTGGCCTGGCTCCGAACGTCGACGGATTTGCTCCAGAACCGGACCGTGCGAGCCGGCCTTGAAGATGCCGCCTTTGCCGACGTGCGCTCAGCGCGCGATTTGATGCGCAACCAGATCATGGTCGATGAGGCGACGGACTTTTCGCCGGTGCAGCTGGCGGCGATGTTCTCGTTGTCCAATCCGGATATCAAATCGTTCTTTGCTAGTGGCGACTTTAACCAGCGGATTACCGAATGGGGCACCGCAACCCAGGAAGAATTTGAGTGGGCTATCCCCGGCGTTGAGATGCGGCCGGTCACAATTGCTTACCGACAAACCACGCAGTTGAAAGATTTGGCCGTGGCCATCGCGGGCCTCGGCGGGACCCCTGGCAGCGCACCCAGCCTGCCCCTGCACACCGCTAGTGACGGCGTCGCACCGGCGCTCGGAAAGGGTCTGAGAGATCTGGACGAGATCACACAATGGGTTGCCGCTCGGATTGTCGAAATCGAGCACCACACCAGCCCAAGAGCCCTCCCTTCGGTCGCCGTGCTGGTCAACCAGGAGGCAGACGTCGGGCCGCTAGCAAAGCGATTGGGTGAGATTTTGGCTGACGAGAATCTCAATGTCGTCCCTTGTTATGATGGCCGCTACACGGGGACAGACGGCGACATAGCAGTCTTTGACGTCCAGCACATTAAGGGTCTCGAATTTGAGGCCGTGTTCTTCGTGTCCATCGACAAACTGGTGGAGCTGCAGACCGAACTTTCCGAGAAGTTCCTCTATGTCGGCTGTACACGCGCCGCGACGTTCCTGGGAGTTACCTGCCGCGCCAATACACTGCCAGACCGACTGGGGACGTTGGCGCCGCTGTTCGGCGATGACTGGAGCTGATGGACATCCCGCCAGCCAAGCCTCGCCTGACGATAACAGCATGTTTAGACAACGCGTGAATGGGTCGACCGCCGACGAATCGTCCCGGAGGACGGGCCTGCCCTTTTGTATGAGCGCAATTAGCGAGAGCTTGGCACGTTCGCAGCGCTAAATCGGTCAGGCCGCTTTTCACACCTATCCAACATTGTCTCGAATCGAACGGACCGACTGCTTTTGGGGTCGGAGAGGCGGACGGACCGGCCGATTTGAGGGCGCTTCCCTGCCGACTACCTGTCCACAAATGAGTGTCCCGCATAGGCCAAAACAGTCGCGGTGTTACCCCGGTGTTACCCGCGCCAATCGCGGCTGCTTCAATCGCCCACCACGACGCAGAGTTATCTCGATATCTGAACACATTGGTTCGCAGACATGGAGTTTGGTTAGCCGGAGGCGTCTGCCTTCCTTAGGGAGAGGTCACTTGGGTTCGATAGGTCGCATGTTTCTGATCAAGTCACGCTGACGATGGCCGGGGAGCGTGCCGTAGCTGGTGAGCGTTGTGAGGACGTCCTTGTGACCTAGGTTCTGAGACCACGCTCGATACTGCTCGGGCGTCGAGCAGTGGTCGTAAGCCAGCTCCGCCAGGGTATGTCGCAAGCTATGCGGATTGAAGTAGGGAAGCCCCGCCGCATCGCAAGCGCTCCTGAGTACATTCCGGACTGGATCGGCGTTGGCCCAGATTTCGCGACCAAGGCGGGCAGGCAGAACCGACCCGTCGTCCGCGCTGAATGAAACCTCGCTCCTAGGAAACATCGGATCATTCGGCCCGAAGCCGTGGACGTCTTCCAACTCCGTCTTCCAACTGGCGAGCACCGAGACGAAATCCTCACCGACCGGGAAGAACCAAGTTGAGATTGTGTTGCGAAATTTGGTCCGCATCTCCCTAGGGTCCTGAAACAGGAGCCGCTCAGCGACGTCCAGATGTTTGAGCCGGGCCGAGGCAGCAGCATCGTCTCGGGCGCCGGTCAACATGATCATCGCGACGAGCGCACGGTCACGCCGATTCAGGGCGGTGCTACTCGGAATTGCCGCGAGCAACATCCTGACCTGTTCAACCGAGGGGACCGGCGATTGTCGCCGAGCGCGTGCGATCGCCTCGTCGCTGCGCAGCGGCCGGAAGTAATCGGCATCTGTGCGCTGGATGCGATGGAATCCCTTCTGTTCTGCGAGCCATAGAAAGAAACCACGCAGCGCATGAAGTGTCGACGTGATGGTTGCCTTACTCAACCGTTGGCCGGTCCGTTGCGCATTCAGCTTGGCGAGCGCCTTCTTGAAGCTGACGGCTTGCTCCGTGCGGTAGTCCCGAAACGCACGTCGACCTGTGTGCTCTTCGAACCTGTCCAGGGCCTTTGCTACCTGGTCGATGACGTGCTCGCCGAGGGAGCGCGTCTCTCGCAGGTAGCCAAAGTATCGATATTTCAGCCGCTCGTTTGCGGGGTTGATTCTCATGGGTCAGAGTCCCTTTCCAAGAGTGCCAGTTCAGACTGGCTTAGGCACTCTTCACTATGGGTTCGGGGCGCGGTCTGGCGGTCACCTCGATTTCGAGCGAGAATCGCGCAAGGCGCCCGCTGTTGACGCGCTGCGTCATCATGTGACCGGCCGGGCAGATGGCCGTCAGCGTTCCCACCTTGTCATTCATCGGCGAGTAGTCCGCTATGTCGAGCGCTGGCCGCCGAGGCTGACGACAGGCAAGGCAGTACAGCTGGTCGTCGGCGCACTTTCGCCCTACGCTGTTTCGGCGTTGAGCGTGAAAGCGGTTCAGTTCCGTGCCGTGGTACATGACCGGCCTGCCCTGATCGATCGGCTGCAAACCGCTGGCGTGCCAATGCCTGACCGTATTGCGGTGGACACCGTAGAGGTCAGCTACATCGGCTAGGGTGTAGCATCGCAGCGACTTAGCTTGCCGCGGGTTGTGGCGGCGTGTTGCCATTCGGGATCACGCCTCCACCGACGTCGAACGGCGGGGCCCTCCAATGCGAGACTGCGCCCAGGCATCGAGGTCTTCGATGGCGTAGAGCGGGAAGCGGCCGGCCTTCCGGTATATCGGCCCACCTCCGACGACGGCAAGCTTGGCCAGCCACCTCGAGGAGCAGGGCATAGCCCATGTTTCGCGTACATACTGCGCTGCGGCAGCCCGTCGGAAATAGTGCGGCGTGGTCAACTGCGTCTCCTGTCGGTAGGCCGAATCCATCGGCGGTCGACTGGAGAAATGCGGCTGTAGGTCGCCTAGAAAAAGGTGGTTGGAAATGTCGCCACAGCTACGATTTTCCACCGCGTAGCTGCCAGTATCGGTCTCGGATTCCCGCCTCTATTGCCTTGGCCTTTGCCTGGGGCATTGCAGGATGCGTCGACGAGAGCCAAGTCGACAGCACCTTCGATTCCGCCACGATGCTGGTGAGCATTTCCCCCGCTTCTGCCCGCCGTTGAAGCTCGATCAGCACCAGATGCATAGACGTCGGGCGACCTGGGGCCCCGGAAACGACCGGAACGGTTGCATTTCCCGGCCAAAGGGTGGCTACGTCAGATTTCTGCACTGACAGTCGTGTCCAGTCGTCATGCCGACGATTGACCAATCGATCGTCGAAGCCTTTTCGCCAATGTTCGTCGTCCAGATAGGGACAACTGACGAGGACGAGTTCGTTTGAGGTGAGGATTTCAAAGCTGGCTTCGACAAATGGGAGGTCAACCTGGATGCCAACAAAGAGGTGCGGAGGAATCGGTTTGGTCTCGTTGCCGTGAACGCCGACGACCTTTACCGCGTCGGACGATATGGCAGAGAGCAGAGCATCGAACGCCCCACGCCAGACCTCGATATCGCCGGGATCGATCTCGCGCTGCCCCCCGTCTGTGGCGATCCATTGGGCCGCGCAATAAAGCGGCATGAATCCGAACCCCGCCGGCGGTGTCGTTGGCGGGAGGATGTACTGTGGCCTTTGCATCTTGCGCCAATAGCCACGCAGCGACTTGGAGGGCAGCAAGATATCTCGATATCCAGTGCCCAACAGGCCTCGGCGAACCTCATCGGTCTTGTTCTTGGTCTCGACGGGTACCAACTCGTGCCATTCGATGGGCGGTATCACGACGCGCTTGCCCGTATCAGTGTCGATGCCGCTGGCTGCAAAGAACCCCTCCTGCAGTGCTACCCACAGCGCCTTTTCGGCTTGACCCACCGAGAGCGCGGGATCCGTTTCGTCCCCCAAACTCACTGCAGAGCTAACCCCCAGTAGCGCGAGCGTCGGTCTCGCGCGCTGTTGAAGATGCCAACCTTCGTACTCCGGGCCTTGAGGTCCGACGCGCCAGCGCTGCCAGTGCCAGTCAAAGCAGCGGTCGCGATAGGAAACTGACCACTCCCGCACCTTGTCGAGGTCTAGATACGCAATCCATGCTACGGCCATGGGCAGGGTCCACTGCGGCAGGGCGTCGGGCCGAAATTCGGTTTCTCCTGGTGTGCGTGACAATCCGCCCAAACCGAGCCTAACCGCTTCGGCGTCAGCCTCCTCTCCAGTGATTTGCCCGTACTTGGCTCGCTCGATCAGCGCATCGCGAGGAGACAGCTCTGTCCACTCAGGGTTTGGCGGGGGCGCCTCCGTTTGCCCGCCCGCCGCCAACTCATCGCTCGGCGGATTCGCGCCCTTTAGGAACTTCTTGGCGTAGTTGCCTTTGCCTGGCGGCGTTCGCATCAGCAGAAACTACGCGCCGCACGACCGTGAATACACGGTGTCACAGCGGTTTCCCCCGATTTCCGTAACCTCTCCGCAGCTGCTCTTTGGGTCAAATCTCACAAACAGTGGGCGCGCCACGAATGAGGGATTATCGGCCTCCCGGTCGCGGGCGCAGCCTATCGCCTATGGGTACAACTTCGGCACTTGGCTGCCTCGCAAACGCTGCTTGAACCGACTTCGCTATTTCATCTGCCGCCCGCTTAACAGGATCTTCGGCTAGGTGAGCGTACCGGCTCGTCGTCTTGACGTCAGCATGGCCAAGGATGGCGCCAATCACTGGCAGGGCATCGCCCCGGGCCAAACCGACCGACGCAAAGCTGTGCCGAAGGTCGTGCAGCCGCAGTTCAGGAAAGCCGGCCGCGACGCGAGCCTTTCGCCAGACCTTCTCGACGCCCTGGAAATGGTTGTCCCCGGTTGCGGCGGGGAAGACGAATATGCTGCCTTCGATGGCGTCAATGCCCGCCAACACCTCGCAAGCCGGGGCGCCGATCGGGATCACCTTGGCGCCGGTCTTGCTGTCGCCGAGCCGCAGATAGCGGCGTGAGAGGTCAACTTCGGACCAGTGCAGTGCTGCGATCTCGCTCTTGCGGGCGCCGGTGAACGCCAATAGCCGGATGATGGCGATTGCAGCGGGGTTCGCCCCTTCTGCCTCAAGGGCCGTAAGTGCAGCGCCGACCTTAGCCAGTTCGGCTGCCGATAGGAATGTCTCGCCCTTCTTATCAGCGTAGCGCTTCACACCGCGCACTGGATTGTCTGCGCGCAACTGGCGGGACACCGCGAACGTCATGATGCCGCCGAGCAGACCGACGGTCCGGGTAGCGGTACCCTTGCCTCCCTCGACGATAGCGCGCCCACGTTTCTTTGTTTTCTCGTCGGCAGCGGTCTTGCCGTTGGCCACGTCTCGCATGAACTTCTCGACGTCGATGCGGGTGATTTCGCCGATCCGCTTCTTGCCGAGCAGCGGCTTGATATGGCGTTCGATCCGGCCCGTATCGGTGGCAATTGTGCTGGCCTTTTTCGTTTCGCAGCCCTCTTTGAGGTACAGGTCGCAAACCTTGTCGAACGTCATCTCAGCGCGGAACTTGGCCTTCTCCGCCGCCCGGTCCTGCCCCAACTCGGCTTGCCGGATGATTTGTCGCGCTTCATCGCGCGCCTTGTCAGCCTCGATCTTGCCCACCGCACCAATGGTGACTCGCCGCTGCGGCGAGTTGCGCCCGCCAGTGCGGTAAACCGCCACGAACGACTTGGCACCAGTAGCCCGGACCCGCACTCCGAATCCGGTCAACTCGCCATCCCAGTGCACATACTCTTTGCCTGTCACCTCAAGTGCGTCGACCGTCCGCTTGGTGATCCGACCCGCCGCCAATTTTCGTGCTCCGCCTTCTTGCCCGCCAACCGCTTGGGTAACACCGGGGTAACACCGGGGTAACACGTCAGCGGAAACCCGCGGTAACCATCAGAATGCACTATCGACAAAAAATGATGATTGGCAATGGGTTCTGTCACCGTCGGTCGACACTAGCATGCATCGGAAATCGAACACCATTGCCCTCCGAAGGCAGAAGTCGTGAGTTCGAATCTCGCCGGGTGCGCCAATGACTTCCTCGTATTTCGCGGGGTTTCGTTGCAGCAACCCACACTCCTCGCGTGGGACGCGGCCAGTGGCCGAAAGGCCTACGCCAATTTGCCTCATCTGGTTGCTGGTGCGCCGCCGGCCCGAGCGCATTGAAATCTAGCTTCTCACCGCTCCCAATGACCCTCGAAGTGCCAACCGGGCCAGCCGACGTTCTAGAGGACGGCCGAAGCGGACCTGAAATATGCGCGTAGTCGCGCAGCCGCGCGGCCGAGGAGCAGGCCGGAGAGGGCGGCGGATATGGCGAGGGTGGTCAAGTGCCAGACCGGATCGGCATTGAGAGCCGGGTCCATTGCGCCAGCGGCACTGGTGGCGTAGCGGAATATCAACACCGTCACGAGTTGCGCAAACGACCACCAGTCGCGGCGCAGCCAGACCTGGCCGCTTGCCAAGCGGCGAGTAGCGCCTTCGTGCTCGAACAGCCACCCGGCGGCGCTGCCGACAGCCAGACCAGTCAGCATCGCCGGCGACCCGGCCATTCCCCCGGTGATGCAGGTCGCGATCGCCAGACCCGCGACCACGAGCGGCAAGATGAGGACGCGGTAGAGGGGGACGGTGCTGTCGCGAGTCCGTTGATAGCCGAGAAACAGCAGGACGGCATACAAACCCCAGACCCAGATCGGTGTGTGGATGACGATGGTCAGGGCGGTCGTCAGCAGGGGATTCATCAGCGCTTATCCTTTGCGGCGTTGGCGTCCGTCACGGCGCGTGCGGACTGGGTGGGCCTCGAAGGCGTTGGCTCGTGCCGCGATTTGCGGATCAGCCATTCGGCCACGGCGAGGTTGAGGACCCAGGCGCCGCCCATCGCGAAGGCCAGGGTCGCGGCGTCGAGTTTGCCGAGGATCGTCACGAGGGGCATTTGGGTGAGCGCCTGCGTGCCGGCTCCCATGCCGATCGCATAGGCGCGTCGCATCCAGGCCTGGTGCACGGCCACATTGCCGCGACGAATGGCGAGGAACCCCAGAACGATCGACACCGCCATCGCTGTGCCGAAGAACAGGCGGAAACCGTGCAGCAAAGCGCTGTCGGTCGGGACGATGGCGTAGAAGCTCGCCATCCAGAGGCCGGAGAGCGCGGCGACAAGGCCTGCCCCCACGAGGAGCCGACCGGCGGCGCGGTGCCAGCCGGGCCGGCGCCGCCGGATGCCGGGCGAGAACTGAAACGCCCCAAGGATGCTGTAGATCGTGACGCTGACGACATGCAGCAGCACCGGCAGCGGCGAGGCGAAGAAGCGAGCGTTGTCCGGCGTGATCGGAGCCTGACTGACCAGCGTGGTCACGCGGAACGCGCCGGCAACGACGGGAATGAATGCCAGGGCGAGGAGCCCGAGCGGGATGAGCCAGTCGCCAGTGTTCGCCGCCGGCGCGGGCTTTGTCGTCAGTGCAACCGTTGTCATTTTGAGGTCCTGCTGCGGATCGAGGATGGAGCACCGGCGGCTCGGAGACCGCCCGCGACTTCGTTGGGGGCCCCAATCAGGCGGCGGCAACCCGGGCCGAACTTGCGCCCTGCGACGATTGGTGGGCGGTCGTCGGCCGACGTTCCGACCAAAGCGCATAGCCGAGGCAGATCAGTGCGATCCCCATCGGGATGGCCGAGTAGCGCTGGATCGCGTGCGGCAGCAGGGCGGCAGCCGGGGTGATCACCGCGGCAAAGACCAGCAGGATGGCCGGCCAGCGCGGCAGCACGTGCGCCCGAACCGTCGCAATGCCGAACAGCAGACCGCCGAGCAGGTAGCAGACGCCAACCACGGCGTAGGTCGGCACCAGGGGGCCGATGTTCATCACGCCGGGGTGGCCATTGGCGACGCCCAGGGCGCTGGTTACGAAACCCGGCAGGCCATCGGCGACGACGGGCAGGACGAAGAGCTCGACAAAGACGAAGCCGGTCTGGAGAAACCACGACAGCGTCAGCAGGGCGAAGCCGATGAAGCCTAGCCAGCCTGCCTTCTCGGCCTGTCGGGAGTAGATTCCGGCAAAGCCGATCAGGAAGAGCAGGCACATCGCGAATTTCAGCGCGATGACGACCGTCCAGATGCCGGTGGTGACGGAGGCCAGTTCGTCGGCCGGGTGGATCGGCTGGATACCCGCAAAGATGAGCCCGCCCGCTATTGCGGCGAGTCCGGTCCAGCGAATGAGGCCTTGTGGTGTGATAGCCATTTTGTGTCCAGGGTTGAGGTTGGTGGGCTATTCGGAGGCAGGCCTTTGCCGTTGCGAGCAAGGCACTGTGGTCAGGCTCAGACCGCGGGTGCGGGCCGGAGCTGGCGAGGGGCGACCGCGTTCGCGCGACGCTCCGACCAGAGCGCGTAGCCAAGCCAAGCGAGAGCAAGTCCGGCGGGCACGGCGACCTTGGGCTGCAGGTCGAGGGGAAGCAGGGCTGCCAGGGGGCCGATCGCGGTTCCGACGCCGAGCAGGACGCCGGCCCAACGCGGCAGCACACGGACCCGGAACGTCGCGATACCGAACAGGATTCCGCCGAGGACGTAGAGCGGTCCGGTCAGCGTCCACACGGTCGAGAGCCACCTGAGGTCGATGTCGCCGGCCGCACCGTTGAACATCCCCAGCCAGCCTTCGACAAAGGTCGGCGAGATGCTTGCCAACGGCGGCAGAATGAACACCTCGACGAAGGTGAAGCCTAAAATGATCGCCAGCCACAGGTTGAGCAGGAGGTAGCCGGCAAGACCGAGCCATCCGGACTTCTCGGCTTGCCGGGCATAGATCCCCGTCAGGCCCAGCAGCCCGAAGATTGAAGTGCCCATGGCGAGCACGTGCACCAACAGCCAGATGGGCGTGGTGACAGAGGCCAGGATGTTGGCCGGATGAAACACGCCGACGAGCGCGTAGGACAGGCCGGCGATGACGGCGGCCGGGCCGCTGGCGCGAAGAAGGCTCGGGGTGGTGATCTTCATTTTGACCTCTCGGGGGTTGTGGGTGAGTTGCAGCGAAGGTTGGCGGTCGGGCCGACGCGGACGACTGAGACGAGTGTGAGGCCGAGGTCGCGGACACGCTGGAGCAAGCCATGCAGCGCGGCCTGGTCGGCGACAATTCCACGAAGGATCGTCGTTCCATTGGATTGATTAGTGAGGTTCGGCACGCTCAGGCGAGCTGCCCAGCCGGCGTCGAGGTGCCCCCGAACGACAAGCTCGTAGGTCGCGGCGTCAGTCTGCTCGGTCAGGTATTTGGGCACATCGTTCATGCCGGTCCTCGGTTCGTGCGGCGCCGAACATCACGTTCGACGACCGCCCTTGTGAACGAGGACTTGGTGAGTGCGCCTCACCACAACTGGTGAGCGGGAGAACTTTTATTGCGACTATTGCGGCGCCGGCTTCGAGCCGGCCAGGTGCGCAAACAGGCCGAGATCCTCGGCACAGCGCACCGCTGACCGGCGATTGCTCGCGCCAAGCTTCTCATAAATATTCTTGGTGTGAGTCCGCATGGTGTTCTCGGACACCCTGAGCTCGCGGGCGATGTCGGGGCCGCTGAGCTCGCTGCGGAGCAGCCGGAGCACGTCCAGCTCGCGCGCGCTCAACGCCTCGACCAGGCCCGAGGCGACCTCGGGCTTGCCCTCCGGCGAGCCAATGGCTGCTTGGAGCCGCCGCGCATAGTTTGGGGCGATCCGCTGCTTGGCGGCGAGCTTCAGCAGCGCCGCCATCGGCTGCCCTTCCTGCACAAAGACGCGGCAATAGCCCTCGGGCTCCGCCAGCGACAGGGCCCGCTCGAGGGCGTTGAGAGATAGGCCGGCATCACGCCGTCGGGCGAGTGCCTGCAGCAGCGAAATCTCGATAATGCTGCCCGTTCGGCCGCCGCTGGTCGCTTCGGCGAGGAGGCGGTCGAGCAGCCCGGAGACGGCGTCCTCATCGGCGTTCTGGGCCATGAGCAGCCGAGCGAGCGTAGTGTGGTCGTACTCGCGGATGTAGCTGAGCGCGTCGTCGATCCCGATCCCGCTGTCGCGCTGCCAGCGCGCGGCGTCTTCGAGCCGTCCCTGCGCGATCCACACTCGCGCCCGGATCGCGGCAACGGGTCGAACGTTGGGAAAGAAGTCGCCGACATAGAGGCGCACGGCCTCGTCCAGCAGCGCGGCGGCTCCGCCGAGATCGCCCTCGACCTGCCGCATGTGCGCCGCCGCGACGCGCCAGCGATGGGGGTGCTGCGGAAGTCCGGCAAGTTCGCCTAGCGCTTGGCATTCCAACAGGTGCTGGCGAGCAAGGTTCATCTCGCCGCGCTCGGTGTGCAGGGCGGCCAGGCCGGCGTGCATGTCCGCTGTTCCCCGCGGGCCCGGCACACCGCCAGCGGCTGCGCGTTCCAGCGCGTGTTCGTAGACGTGCTGAGCATCGCCGAGGCGGCCCTGCGCCATACTTATGTCGGCCAGGGCGACGGTAACGCCGAGCATGTCGGCGATGTGGCCGGCCCTCTCGAGTCCGTCGCGACCGGCGGCCCACAACGGCCGCGCCTGACTGAGGCTGCCCATGGTCCAGTAGGCGATCCCCAGCAGCGACGACCCCGCCGCGCGGCTCACCTGATCGTCGGGCGGTGCAAGTTCGAGCACGCGCTGCGCATGCTGGATCATGGCAGGCAGATCGCCGCGACTTTGCGCAAGGGCCGTCCGGTAGAGCTCAATTGCGGCCGGCATCCGGTCAAGCTGGCCTCGATCGACAACCACGGCGCCCTGCCCGCCATCGGCTGCGGCAAACAAGGCGAGGCCGCGCTCGACGTCGTGGAGCCGGCTCTCGACCTCTGCGAGTTCACCCAGCGAGGCGAGGGCGCCCACAAAACCCATACCGAGGACCGGGCGGGCGCGAACGAGTTCGACCGGGAGAGCCCGCATCCAGCCCTTGATGACAGCTTCGCCACGGTTTTTCTGAGCCTCCGGCAGGGCCAACTCCATCAGCTCCGCCGCGCGCTCGAAATCCCCACCGGCAAGCAGCTGGCTGATCGCCTCCCGGCGGTCTCCTTGCAGCTCGTACCAACCGCCCGCTCGTCGATGCAGGGTTGGAAGCTCCTCGATGACCCTGTCCGGAAGATGGGCGAGCAGCACGTCGGCGAACAAATGATGGTAGCGAAACCAGTGCCGCCGATCGTCGAGCGGGACGACGAAGAGATTCTGGCGATCCAGCGCGTCCAGCATGGCCCTGCCGCCGTTGTCCCCGGTTACGGCATCGCAGAGCGAGCCGTTCAGCCGGGCAAGAAAACAGGTGCGAAACAGAAAGTCGCGAACCTCGTCCGGCACGCGCTGCAGAACCTCCTCCAGCAGATAGTCGACGATGTAGCGGTCGCTGCCGGCGAATCCCGAGATAAAGGCCGAAGCGTCTCGGCGCCCTTCGAGGGAGAGGACAGCGAGCTGCAGTGCTGCGATCCATCCCTCGGTCCGCTCGCCCAACGCGGCGACGTCTCGGGCGGCCAGGCCGAGCCCCATGGTGCCATTGAGGTAGGCAGCGGTCTCTTCGGCGGTAAAACGAAGGTCGGCCGATCGAACTTCGATCACCTCGCCCCGGGCCCGCAGTCGACCGAGAGGCAGTGCCGGATCGGCGCGCGTGCTGATGACCAGATGAACATTTGCGGGCAGATGCTCCAGCAGAAAGCTGAGCCCTGCTTCGATCTCGGGTTGCCCTATGACGTGGAAGTCGTCGAGCACCAGCGTGATGTGTGACGGTTGCGCGGCCAGCTGGTTCAACAGCTTCGCCAGAAAGCTGTCGTCCACCTTCTGTCCTGGTGCCAGCAAATCAGAAAAGCCGTCGGCCTCGGCGGGATTGGCTGCCGTCAAAGCCGCCACCAGGTGGGACCAAAAGGCCGTGAGCTCGTCATCGGTCTTGTCGAGCGAAAGCCAGGCAACGCTGCCGCCGCCGGCGGACGCCAGCCACTTGGCGAGCAGCGTTGTTTTGCCGAAACCCGCGGGTGCTGAAATGAGCGTCAGCTTCGATTGCGCCGCACGGTTCATACGCTGGATAAGCCGCGACCGGTCGACGATCCCTCGACGCGGCTTCGGCACGTACAGTTTCGTCGCAATGAGTGGACTGTCCATCAGGGCAACCTATCATCCGCTGGCGTGAGCGACGGAGAAATCGGCAGGCAAGGGTCAAGCCGCGTCCCACGCTCGGAAGCCTGATCGTCGCGCGTCTGGAACGCGCCAAACCCTTCACGCCAAGTCGACCGCCCATGGGGCTTGCGACTCTTTGGCCAGAGATGCCAGCGTCGATCGGCGGGCTACCAATCTTGGCGGCGCCGAGACTGGGGCGAGTCGTTCGTTCGCCCCGGCCATGGGAACCCGGCACGGCACCGCTTCGGCCTGCCGGCAGCGAAAGGTGAAGGCGAATTTCGACCGTCGATTGCCTGATGGGAACCTATGGCCGGGTGGGGCTCGCGCGTGAGGCGGTGGCCTGCTTTCTGGCGCAGACGGCAGCCAGTCGGGCAACGCTGCTGATCTACAACCAGCATCCGGCGCCGATCAGTTTCAGCCATCCCCGGGTTCGAGTCGTCAACGAGCCGATCCGCTACCCCGCCTTGCGGCAGGTCAAGCGGCGGATGCATGAGCTGGCGAGGCCGGATGCCGAATTCATCCACTGGTGGGACGACGACGATCTCTATCTGCCGTGGCACCTTGAGGACTGCCTCGATCATATTCGCGACGCCGTTGCCTGGAAGCCGGCCAGCAGCTGGTTCTGGCAGCACGACGGTGAGATCAGCCGGACCCGCAACCAGTTCGAGGGGTCGTGGATGTTCCGCACCGAGTTCCTGGCCGCGGCGCCGCTCGACACGCATCCGGACTATTCCGATCATCCGGTGATCATGCAGGCGATGGAGTCCGGCCAAGTCGCCACCACCGAATTCGGTGACCGCACTTCGTACATCTACCGGTGGGCAACCGGGGCGCCGCACGTCAGCGACTTCGTCGACCTCCGGAGTCCCGGTTCACAGGCTACGGCACTCGACGAATGGCGCGCCAGGTCCGGGGATACGGCCGACGCCGCATCATTTTCGCCCGCCGACCTCACGCCGCGATGGCGGGAGTTCCTTGCCGCCATACGGAACCGCGTTTCCGACCGGGATTACGCATTCATTTGTGCCGGGCTGGCAGAGGCCGGCTGGGGTCGGGAGGCGCTCTCAGCCTCCAACGGCCAGGGCTAGTTCCGCCGGCTGCGGTCGCTCGCGTGCGGCGGCTCCCAGCTCGGCGTCGATCGCGGCAAAGATGCGCCTCGCATTGTCGCCGCCGAGCAGTTCGCCGAAGTGCTGCTCCATCGGTGCCCGATCCCAGCCCACCTCGGCAAAGCCGATCACGTAGTTCCGCATCCGGTCCTCCCAGATGTTCCGGTAGGGGATCCCCATCGGACGCTGGAAGCGATGCACCCAGCGCAGGAATGGCAGGCAGAGCGTCCGGCCGCCGGCCTGGCGGGTCTTTTCGTGGATATAGCCCTCTTCGCCGCCAAAGCCCCGGAACGCGCTGCTGAAGCCCACCCACGCGGCCTTGCGAGCCGCGAACAGACCTAGCCCATGGAGAGGAATGTCGAAGGGGTCGCCGGCGGGGTCCTTGCCCCGCTCGTCGGATGCCCAGGTCCCCAGCATGCCGCCCCGCCACTGCTGGTCCATGTGCGTGTAGATATCGCGCAGATTGTCGAGCAGCATCGGGCCCTGCAGGAGATCGCGCGTCTTGGGACTGGCCTCGAAGTAGTCGACGAGTTTGACGATCGACCCCGGTTCGACCAGCACGTGTGAATCGAGGCACAACACGAACGGGCTCGACGCTTCCTCGAACACGGCGTTGCGGATGGCGGTGCCGTTCCAGTCTCCCCTCGGCAGGTAGCGGCAACCGTCGAACGAGTTGGCCAGGTGGCTGAGCGCCTCGGAACACGGCCCGCCGGGATTGTTGTCGATGATGACGAATTCGAGATCGTCAGCCACCGCGGGGTTGCCGAGGCGCAGGGCTTGTACGGTGAAGTAGGCGCCGTCGTAGTCGTCATAGGTGGCAAGACCGACGGTCAAGCGCCGCGAAAAGCGCTGTAGCGTCGGGGCCGGCACCGGCCGCTTCGCCGGCACGGTGGCGACAGTGCCGGACGCCGCCGTGCCGCCATCGCTCGCGCTCGTGAACGCCCGACAAAGCGCGGCGAGATCGCGGCGGGAGAGCGCCGACGCGAAGAGCTGGCGCGTCAGCACGTCGAGGGTGCCATCGAGCTGCGCGGAACTCCCATAGGTCAGCGCCACGGCTTGCACACCGCGGCCCAGCGCTGCCGCCAGCGGCAGGCCACCACCCTCGAGGTTTCGGACGTTGAGGCAATGCCCCAGGATGGCCAGCCCGGTCTCCCCCGGGGTCAGGGGGCGCAACTCGAGGGACGAGCCGGCGGCATACTTGACGACCAGCACGAGCGCCCGGTCGATGGCGAGCCCGCTCCAGCCGCGAAGGCCGCTCGGCGGCACGACCCCGCCGCCAAAAAAGCCGGCGTTCCCCGCCATGTTCCCGAATGCCGCGGACTGCTTCAGGATCAGGGGGCGAGCCAAGGTCGATGTCGTCAATTGCCCGGTGGCCGGAGAGGCAGCCGAGAACACCGTGATTTCGTCCGTGCCGAGATCGAAGCCTTGGGTAGCGTACCAGTTCGCCAGGTGCGTCTTGCCGGCCCCCGACTCGCCGAGGATGGCCACCACATCGCCGCCCCGCCTCGCGGCGGCGGCATGCAGGGCCAGTCCGTCCCGCGTTGCGTCCACCAGGGTGTAGCTGACGCGCTCCCAGAGCAGGGCGAGCGCCTCCCCCAGGTCGAAGCCGCCCTGTTCACCGTCGAGCCGGGTCGCAACCGTGAAGCGCCGGCCGGCATGGCGCAGCGTGATCTCGGGGACGGCGGCATCGCCGGGCCGCTCCGTCAACCCGTCGAACCAGGTGGCGAGATCGAGCGGGAAGCCGATGACGACGCTGGCCGAGCCCAGGCGAACCAGCCGGACGCAGAGCTCAGCTGCCGACGACAAGGCCGACCTCTTCGAAACGCGAGACGATTTCGCCGATGTCCGCCGCCAGCTCGCCCGCCGCCTCGGGATAATGCTCGGCAACTGTCGCGACGATGTCCGCCACCGAGTGCGTGCCGTCGCACAGCGACCAGACGATGGCTGCGGTGGCGTTCATGTAGACCGCCCCGGTCGAACTCGGTTGATAGAGCAGCACTTCGTCACCCACGACTTCGGTGACGACGTCGGCGGCCTGGCGCGGCTTGCGCGCCGCGTTATCGGTTGGGATCGCCATCAGGCCTCTCCTTGGACGAAATTCGGATCGGAAAATCCCAGCCTGACCCAGCCGCGGCGGGAAAGCCAGCGCGCTACCGTCAACGGGTGGTCGAGCAGGCGCTGGCGGAGCAGCGAGGCGTCCGCGGGGACGCCATAATAGCCCCTCATCCACCACTCGGAGGGGCGGAACAGGGCGTCGATCTGCCGGTCACGGGGCATCGCGCCAATCGCCGACAGCGGCGTCATGCCCTCGCCGAGGCCATCGGGGGGCGGCGGGGACGCACCCAGCTCGAGATCGCCTCGCAGGACGAGTTCCGCCATGGCCATCGCCGCCGCCGTCTTCTGGAACTTGCGCGGCGGTATCATCGCTATCTCGGCTGCATAGCGCCGCTCGTAGAGCCAGAGATCGAGCAAATGCTTCAGCCGCACGCGCGCCGTCGGCTCGAAGGCGTGGCGGGTGAGGTGCCGCAGCATATCGACATGCCCCAGCACGAGGCCGGTCTTGCCCGGGGCGCGCTCGAACGGGCGCGGCGGCGCGGTGAGGCGTGCCAGGGTGATGCTGCCGCCCGAGTCGGGAGCCAGGGCATCGTCGTGGAGTTCGAGCGAGATATCGAACCCCGCTTCCTTCTTCTTGGCCGCCGGAAGGTGGTGCACGCGCCCAGCGAAACGCGACCCGTGTTCCGACGCGAAGACAAACCCCTGATCCCGGGCAATTCCCGCCGCCCGGCGAAGGTCGCCGCGTCCGACCAGCAGATCGATATCGACCGAGGGACGCAGATCGGGCCGGTCGTAGATCAGTTGCGCCAGGCCTCGCCCCTTGAGCACCAGAGCGGCGATGCCGGCGGCTTCGAACGCATCCAGCAGCCGGTTGAGACAGGCCATCTGCGCCTCGGCAGCCCGCCGATTGCGGCTTTCGAGCACCTTCCAGCTGCGTCGCAGCTCGGCGCTTCCGTCCTTGGAGTCACCGATCAACGGCGCGATGAAATTGGTGACGCCGTGATATTCGGCGGCCTGCGCCAGGTCGACAGCCGGGCCGCGCAACAGGTCCGACGCTTCCTCGGCAGCGCGCTGGCCAAGCTGAATCTGCAGCAGCCGCCTGACGGCCTCGTCGGCATCGACAATCGCGGGAGCGGCCGACGAGACCACTGAGCCCGGGGGGGGCGACGCCAGACCGGGACTGCCGAGGTCGGCAAGCGACGCCAACGACATGGCCAGCGCGTATTGCGGCACCACGTCGAGGTCGAGCGCCGCCGGGTCGGTATCGCGGTAGCCGCCGGCCATGAACCGGTGCTTGGAAAAATCGAGGTCGGTGTGCCAGCAATGGATATGGACGCAGTCGCGGGTTGCTCTCGCCGCGCTGGTGCTCACCATGTCCAGCAGGTCGGTTCGCTGCGGATTGGGTATGCAGTGGTTGATGGCGATTTCGCTGCCGTAGAGCAGGGCCACGCCCCAATACCAGCCGGGCCAGGTAAAGGGCCGCTCCCTGAAATGCCGCGAAAGGATGTAGCGGGTGAGCATCTCGGCCATTGCGGCGGTACGGCGCAGCAGCACCGGCGGCCCGTACCAGGTCGGTCCGGCGTTGCTGAAACCCCGGTGCGTCAAGCCAAACTCGGCCGCCACGGCCTGCAGCTTGTCACGCGTTTCCTGGTCGTTGACGTAACCACCGGTGCCACAGGTGAAGCCATCCGGATGGAAGCTTTTCCAGCCTGGCGCGAGGAACGTATCCACGTCGGTGTGGAGGATATGGTCGTAGTCGTCGAGCCGATGTGCCTCCGGGCCGTTGAGGTATGCCATGCCGTTGGCATAGCGATAGCCGCCCCATTCCGGATCGTCGGCAACCGGGCGCTGCGGAATCTTGACGAGATCATCCGGCAACCGGGCGAGAACCGGGCGGGGGCCGAACACCACAAGATCGCTATCGGGGCAGTCGACGTGGAGCCATGAACGGCGCAGCGCCAGCATCTGCTGGATCAGGTGGTCGTTTTCTTCGACAAAGCAGACGACCGCCCGTTTCTTTGGCAAACTTGGAACCACGCTCCGCGCAAATCGTCTACAGTTGACCTTGCTAAGGAAAATGCCTTACTCAAGTGCCTGAGACAACAGAGTTCCTGCCAGAGGATGAACGAGCATGGACCGTCGCCGCATACTTCAGCTCGCCCTCGTCGCCAGCTCGCTCGGCACGTTTGCCTTGCCGGCCAAGTGGACCAAGCCGGTGATGCAGTTCATCGTCGTGCCGGCCCATGCGGCAGCCTCGCCAGCCACAACCACCACCGCCGCGCCCACCACCACCAGCGTTGGCACCACGCCCGGCCCGACGACCACCTCTGCCGGCACCACCGCAGCGCCGACAACGACGTCCGCGGGTACCACCCCAGCCCCGACGACCACCGCGTCCTGACCCGCATGAGCCGCGCCTAAGAGGCGCGCTTGGTCGAAGGGTGATGGACGTCGCCGTGCTGCTTGTTGCCACGCCCGACCTTGGCACTCGGGTTGGCGCGCGTCACGACGGCGTCGTGAGCTCGCCTGCCCGAACCGGCGCGACCCCGAACTGCGCCTTGAAGGCTCGGCTGAACGCCGCATCGGAGTCGTAGCCGATCTGACGGGCGACATCGCTCACCCGGGCGCCAGGCCGACGCAGCAAGCCCAAGGCCAATCCGAGACGCCAGCGATTCTGGTAGGCCAGCGGCGCTTCCTTGACGAGCCCGGAAAAGCGCTCGGCGAAGCTCGACCGCGACATGCCCGCGAGCCCTGCCAGGTCGGCGACCGTCCAGCGCCGGAACGGCTCGTCATGGATGGCCTTCAGCGCCCGGCTGATCCGCGTGTCGGCGAGCGCCCCGATCCACCCGGTGTCGCCAGCCCTCTCGGTCTGGGCCCAGGTGCGCAGGATGCGGATGACCAGCACGTCGATGAGGCGCGAGATCATCACCGATGATCCCGGGTGCACCTCGTGCGCCTCGACCATCATGAAATAGGCGAGCCCCTCGAGCCATCCCGCCGTTTCGCCACCCGCCTTGGGCAGGCGGATGACGGCCGGCAACGACGCGACCGCCCAGGGCATGGACTCGCTCTCGAAATCGAACACCCCGACGATGAGCTTGGTGGTCGGACCATTGCCACCGTGACGGAGGCTTAGCCGCTCGGCGGTGAATTGCTCGGCCATCAGTTGCGCAGCGGACATGGCCGGCGCGCCACCTTCGTCGGAGATGGCAAAGCCGACGCCGCGCGGCAGCATCAGCAGGTCGCCGGTCTCGGCCCTGACGGTGGCTGCACCCCCGACCTCCACCGACAGCGCGCCCTCGGAGACGACGAGGAAATAGGCCGAGCCGGGATCGAACTGCAGGCCCCAGGGCCCGGTCAGGTCGGCGGTGAACACCAGCAGGCCGCGCAAGCGGATCAGCGTCAGCATCTGCGAGAGCAGGTCCGTGCGCGAGGCGAGCATGCCCAGTGCGCCGGACGATGGAGCATGTGTTCCGGAGGGGCGGTCATGGTCCGACATCGGCGGGCAGCTTAGGTTAAGGGCGTCTCAGGCGACGGAATGATTTGACCCTACAATGCCTTGAGCGAGATCGCCAGCGATTGCGGCGCCATCTCGTCCGGCGGCACCGTATTGCAGCTCATCCGGCCAGCGAGAGGCACAATACGCAATCATGCGCCCTATTGGAGTTTGAAAATGAAGAACCTGCTGATCTCCGCCATCGCCCTCTCGGTTGCCGCGCTTGCCATCACGCCGGCCTCCGCCGCGCCCCGGCTGCCGCATGGCGTCATCAAGAATATCGTCCTCGTCCACGGCGCCTTCGTCGACGAGACGAGCTGGGACGCCGTGGCCGCCATCCTCACCGCCAAGGGCTTCCACGTGACGGAGGTGAAGAACCCGCTGACCTCCCTCGCTGATGACGTCGCCGCGACCGATGCCGTGCTCAAGGCGCAGGACGGCCCGACCGTGCTCGTCGGCCATTCGTGGGGCGGCGTGGTCATCGGCGAGGCTGGCGCCGATCCCAAGGTGAAGTCGCTCGTCTACGTCTCCGCCTTCGCCCCCGACAGGGGCGAGACCGTGGGGAAACTGGCCGCCAGCGGGCCGGCCACCCCCGGCGTCAAGGCCATCCAGGCCGATGCCAAGGGCTATCTGACGATCGACAAGGCGCAGTTCCCGAGCGTCGTTGCCGGCGATCTTCCGCCAGCGATCGGCGAAGCGCTCGCCAACAAGCAGATGGCGCTCAACCACACCGCCTTCGATGCGCCGACTGAAGTGGCGGCTTGGCACGTGAAGCCGTCGTGGTACGTGATCAGCACCGAGGATCAGGTTCTCGATCCCCACGCGCAGCAATTCTTCGCCGAACGGATGAAGGCCAAGGTCACCAGCGTGGCCGGCAGCCACGCCTCGGTGGCGTCGCACGCCGACGTCGTGGCGAAGGTCATCGAGCAGGCCGCCGGCGAAAAGTGAGTGGCGGGATATCGCGGCCGGCTCGCCATCGGGCTGGCCGCGACGCGGCCCGGAGCTTCCGGGCCGCCGCTCACCCCGAGGCTAGCGCAGTCACCGCCCGGAGAGCGACTGGCGGCGGATGCGGCGCTCGATGATGGTCTGCAGGACGACCGAGATCACGATGACCAGGCCGAAGGCGAGTTGCGTGTAAAAGGCATTGATGCCGGCCGAGACGATGCCGGCATTGATGGCGCCGATGATGTAGGACGCAACGAACGTGCCGACGATCGACCCGGTGCCGCCGAAGACCGAAGTGCCGCCGAGGAACACCGACGCGATCGCCGTGAGCAGGTAGCCGTCACCGGTCGTCGGCCAGAAATAGTAGCCGTAGACGGAGACCATCAGGCCGGCAAACACGGCCAGCACGCCAACCAGCACGAAGGCACGCGTCTTCACCGACACCACGTTGATGCCCATCAAGCGGGCGCTGGTCTGGTTGTCGCCAACGAGAAAGACGTGCGCACCGAACCGGGTGCGATTGAGAAGCAGCCAGGTCAATCCCCCCAGCACCACCATCCACACGGTCTCGATCGGCAGGACGCCGAACAGCGGTTCCCGGAACATATGGTGGAGCTCCGGGTATTGGTCGGCCGTCAGCGGCACACCCGTACCGTTCATCAAGACCAGTTCGAGGCCGCGGAACAGGAACTGCGTGCCGATAGTGATGACGAGGGAGGGAATGTTGAGCCGCGCCACAAGCGTGCCATTGATCCATCCGCAGATCCCGCCGGTCGCAAACGCGGCAATCAGCGCCAGCCACCAGGGCAGGCCCCATTGGGTGACCCCGAGGCAAAATACCGCCGTGCCCAGCGCCATGATCGAGGGAAACGAGAGGTCGATCTCGCCGGTGATGACCACCAGCGTCAGGGCCAGGGCGACGACGCCGAACACGGGCGTCGTCTCGGCAAACGCGACGTAGATATCGGGGCTGGTGAAGACGGTCGGCGCGGCAATGATGAACGCCACCCACATCACGATGCCGACGCCGATGATCCCGAGCTGGCTGCCCCAGCGGCGCAGGATCGAGGGCGGCGCGATGCTGTTGTTCTTGGGTTTTGCGGCACCGAGGCCGGCGGCCGGTGGCTTGGTCGATACGGGTTCAAGGGTCATCGGCCGCTACTCCAGCGAGCCCGACCGGGCCACCCGGTAGAGCCGATCGATAAGGTCGTCCATCGAGATGTCCGATTTGTCGTAGACGCCGGCAACCTTGCCCCGGTCGAGCACATAGAGCCGATCGACCACTGGATAGACGTGGAAGATATTGTGGTCGATGAAGATCGCCGATTTGCCGGCGCGCTTGATCGCGGAAACGAACTCCAGCGTCTTGCGCGTCTCGGTCAGGCTCAAGCCCATCGTCGGCTCGTCGAGGATGACGAGTTGAGCATCGAAATGCAGCGCCCGGGTGATGGCGACACCCTGCTTTTCACCGCCGGACATGGTGGTGACGATGTTGTCGGGGTGCACGGCCGCGGACGTGAAGCCCATGTGCTCGCTCATCAGGCGAGCCGACTCGGCCTTCATGCGCTTGACGTCGAGCAGTCCCCAGCGCGTCCTCGGTTCGCGGCCCATGAACATGTTGCGCCAGATCGGCTGCTTTTCGCACAGCGCCCGCTCCTGGTAGACCGTCTCGATGCCCAGGCCTCGTGCCCGCGCCACCGACCAGTCGTCGATGCGTTGGCCGTGGAAGAAGATCTCGCCGCCGGCGTCGGGCTTGTGAAAGCCCATGACCGTCTTGACCAGCGTCGACTTGCCGGCGCCGTTGTCGCCGAGCAGACCCACGATCTCGCCCGGATATACCTTGAAATTGATCTCTGAAAGGGAGCGGACCTCTCCGAAGGTCTTGGAGACGTTTCGCAGTTCGATGACCGGTACGTTGTCTGCAACAGTTTCTGCTGCCACTGCCGGCTGGGGCACGCTTCTTCCTCCTCAGGATCAGCGGGGCCCGAGGCCCCGCTACCGTTCATGCGCCTTGGAGCAATTGCCTCAGCGGATTTCCTTGGCCGCAAGCGGCGCTACCTGCTTGACGTTCTGCGCGTCGACGAAGGCGCCGGCCGTATTGATGTCGAGGCCGGAGAAGCCGAACTTCTTGGTCAGGCAGATGTTGAGGATCGGCAGGTAGCCCTGAAGGTAGGGCTGCTGGTCGATCACCAGGTTCTGGTACCCCGACTCGATGGCCTGGGCCGTATTGGGCGACATGTCGAAGCCGGCGAAATAGACCTGGCCCGGCTTGAGCGAGGCTGCCTTGGCGTAGACGCCGGCGTTCGACGTCAGCGCGCCGTGGTCGGTAACCACCAGCTTGATCTTGGGGTGGGCCTTCATCAGGCCAACGAAGGTCGCCGTGCCGGCGTTGGGGTCGGCGTTGGTTGCCGAGTCGATCTCCTGGTAGATCACGTTGGCGCCGGCCTTGGTCAGCGCGTCGATGACCCCCACGGTCCGCTGGCCGCGATCCCCGCCCTGCCCCTTGAGGCCCCAGACGAAGACGTCATCACCCTTCTCGATCTTGGCGCGCTTGGCGGCTTCCGTGCCGAGCGCAAACCCCGCATCGTAGTTCGGCGCGCCGACGTAGCCGAACCCGTCCGGGCCGTATTTCTTCTGCGCATCGGGCAGTGCGGTGTTGGCGGTGGTGACGACGATGCCTTCGGCATAGGCCTTGTCGATCAGCGGGTCGGCCGGCGCATCACCGGGGTGGCCCATGAAGGCGATCCCATCGACCTTGGTGGCGATGGCCTGCTGCAACTGGGTGATCATCATCGCCGGATCCCAGTTCGAAAAGTAGTAGGTGACCTTGGGGCCGAGATCGAGTTCGGCCTGCCGATAGCCGTTGTAGACGTTGTTGGCGAAGACACCGCCCTGCGGTCCGCCCGGGAACGCGGCGATCTTCACGCCGGAGCACCACTTTGGCGTCGGATCGAGCGCCATGGCCGACGTCACGGCCGCCAATGAAAGCATCGACGCAGCGACGCCGACGAGCGTGCGCCGCACAAACCTGATGTTCATGCTGTTCCTCCCTTGAGCTGGGTCCTCCGACCCGAGAGCGCCTCCCAGCGCCTGAGCAAAAAGCTAGGGTAATCAGATACCCTTGTAAAGCCCACCGATCGGGCCGCGTCGTCGCACCCGCCTCGGCTGATGCGATTGCGATCGGAGATGGGCCAAGTGCCGCGGAATTCGGGCCAATTGCCGAGCGATGCCCCCACACGCTACACTCGGGCCGAAAGAACAGGCCGCCGGCAAGTCCGGAACCGACGGCGCCAAACATATCTGATATGTCGGAGGGGACTTGAGCAAGGACGACGCCGATGACCGGCAGGGCCAGCCGCCGGCGACGGCCGCATCCAGCGTTGCAGATGAACTGCTTGCGCTGATCATGGGGGAATTGGTGCCGGGCGCGAGCCTGCCGAGCGAGGCGGACCTTGCCGAGCGGTACGACGTCAGCCGGCTCACCGTGCGCGAGGCAGTCAAGATGCTCGCCGGCCGGGGCCTGCTCGAACTCGCCCGGGGGCGGAGGGCCGTGGTCAGGGAACCGGACGGCTCGGCTTTCGGCGACTTCCTGTCGTCGATCGTCCAGTACGATCCCAAGGGCCTGTTCGACCTCGTGGAGGTCCGCATGGCCCTCGAGATCCAGTCCGTCACCCTGGCCGCGAAGAAGGCCAGCCGCGCCAGTCTTGCCGCTATCGAAAGCACCATCCAGGCGATGCAGGATGCCGCCCGCGACATGCAGTCCGGACAGGACGTGGATGCGGCGGAACGGCGCTATCATGACGCCGATGTCGGGTTCCACGAGGCGCTGGCGATGGCGAGCGGCAATCGCATCCTGACCTACCTTTTCGAGGCGATGGCGTCGCCGCTGCAGGAGAGCTTCTACCTCACCCGACGTGGGCACGAACTTCGTGGCCACACGCCCGAACTGACGATCGGAGCGCATCGCTCCATCCTGAAATTTATCCGCGAGGGCAATGGTCGTGCCGCGGCCGAAGCCATGCGGACCCATCTGGAAGATGCGGAGCGAGACATCCGGGCGGCCCTGCAAAGCCGCACCTTTGGCCCGCCTCGCGGCTAGGCTGTCGGCCCACGCTCTTATGGCACCACAGCGTTCGCCGGGCTTCTCGGCGGGCCGTGGGGCCGGGTTGTCAGGGCCTCAGGCGGCTGTTTGTACCGGCCATTGGGTCGATCGGTAGACCGCTACCGAGATGAACGTGCCGGCGGCGATGGCCCCGGCTCGTCCGCTAGAAAGGGGCGCGTGCGCCCCCTTCTCGTCCGAAGCAAACTTTACTTCTGGATGCAGGTGTCGGCGGTCTCTTTGGTGCACTCGTCGAGGCCGGTGAAGACCGGATCGTCGACCTTCTCGCCCTTGATCAGCGAGATCATCACCGTCGGCGCCTTGTAGCCCATTTCGAAGGGGCGCTGGCCGACCAGGGCCGTCACCAGACCCTCTTTGGCAATCGCGACCTCATCGCCGATGGTATCGGCGGCACCGATCACGAAGTCATTGCTGGCCAGCCGTGCCGCGAGCGGCTTGACCAGGTCGCGGTAGGGCTGCGGCGCGCCGAACAGAGGCCAGCCGCCCATGATCCCGAAGGCATCGAGCTTCGGATTGGCGGCAAGGATGTCGGTCATCGCCTGGACGCCCTTGGCACCATCGTCGTTGGTGAAGACGGGGCAGCCGGAGACTTCCGTCCAGCCGTTCTGTCCGGTCAGGGCGGGCAGGCCCTTCTGTCCGGACAGGGCGTCGCGCATGCCCTGCGCCCGGCGCAGAATATTGTCGGCCGCCGCGTTGCCCTCGATGGTGCAGATGGTACCGCCCTTCGGCTTGGCCTTGGCGATGTAGCCGCCGATCTTGACGCCCATGAGATAGTTGTCGGTGCCGAGATAGGTCTTGCGCAGCCCGGCGTCTTCCTTCGCCAGATCCGCATCGACCGTCATGATCGGGATCGAGGGATTGGCGCTCTTGATGGTCTGGGCGATGAGCGGCGCATTCGAGGGCGAGATCGCGACCGCAGCCGTGTCCGGCTTGGTCAGGATATCCTGCAGAATCTGCGCTTCGCCGGCTTCGTCAGAGGTCGAGGCCGGGCCGGTATAGAAGCACTCGTAGTCAGACCCGGCATTCTCCGAGTTCCACTTCAGGCAACCCTGATGAATAGACTCGAAGAACGGATTGTCGAGACCTTTAACAACGATGACCAGTTGCTTCTTGGCCGCGACAGCTTGCCCTGCGCCAAGCGCCAGCACTATTGCAGCAAGTGTCAGTACCACTCGTTTCATTAATTCCTCCCAATGTTTGCGGGGATCGAATCCGGTCCCCGTGGTCTGTCGCGAGGGTGACCGATTTTTGATCCAACGTCCTAGCTAAACTTTCCGTCGACAGTCCGTCAACAAAAAATCATACTTTTCAGACGGGGCTCCATTGACGCCTGAGTTCCACTCTGCCAAGTGTCATCGTGGCCTTCTGCCTGGGAGGGGGAAGCCGTCAATCGCAAAGCCGCGCGCGCCGTTCCGGTCAAAAGGAACGCCGGGTGGACGTGCGGATATGGGAGTGACAGTTGGCAGTCTTGGAGCTCAGGAACGTTTCCAAGCACTTCGGTGCAATTCACGCCGTCAACGACGTGTCCATGGTCATCGACCCGGGAGAGGTCGTCGGCCTGATGGGCGACAATGGGGCGGGCAAGTCCACACTGGTCAAGATGATCGCCGGCAACTTCCTGCCGACGCACGGCAAGATGCTGATGGACGACAAGGAGTTGTCGCTGCATCGGCCGGTCGAGGCGCGTCGGCACGGGATCGAGATCGTCCACCAGGACCTGGCGCTCTGCAACAACCTGACGGCGGCCGCCAACGTCTTTCTCGGCAGAGAGCTGCGCCGGGGCGTGGGACCGTTCCGCGTGCTCGACTATGCCGGGATGTATCGTCGGGCCGGCCAGATTTTCACCGAGCTGAAATCCGAAACGCGGCCCCGGGACTTGATCCGGAACATGTCGGGAGGGCAGCGGCAGGCGGTCGCGATTGCCCGAACCCGGCTCAGCGACGCCCGGCTCGTCCTGATGGACGAGCCCACCGCCGCCATTTCAGTACGCCAGGTCGCCGAGGTGCTGACGCTCATTCGGCGCCTGAGGGATCAGGGCATCGCCGTGGTGCTGATCAGCCATCGCATGCCGGACGTCTTCACCGTGGCCGATCGCGTCGTCGTGCTGCGGCGCGGCCGCAAGGTTGCCGACAAGCGCGTGGTGTCGAGTTCCCCCGAAGAAGTGACCGGTCTCATCACCGGTGCGATCGAGCAGGTTTAGAAGATGGCCATTACACTCGAGCAGACTATCGCCCAGCGTCAGCACGGCTTCCTGTCGGGCCTGCTGCGCAGCCAGACGTTCTGGGTCCTCGTCGCCATCCTGCTGGCGTGCCTGTTCCTCAGCTTTGCGACCGATTCCTTCGCGACCCCCAAGAACATCTACAACATCACTCGCAACGTCACGTTCACGGCGATCATCGCTCTGGGGATGACGATGGTGATCATCACCGGCGGCATCGATCTGTCGGTGGGGTCGGTGCTCTGCCTGTGCAGCATGGTGCTTGCGGTTACCATGCACGCCGGCCAGAGCATCGAAATCGGCATTCTCGCAGCCGTGGCGACGGCGCTGGTCGTCGGCGCGTTCAACGGCGTCCTGATTGCCTATCTGGGCTTCCCCTCGTTTGTGGTGACGCTCGGCATGCTGTCGATCGCGCGCAGTCTCGCCATGGTCGCCTCCAACAACACGGTGGTGTTCCAGTTCGGCCCCGACCACGACAAGCTGCTGGCGCTCGGCGGCGGCGCCTGGATCCTCGGCATCTCCAATCCGGTGCTCTACACCCTCGCATTGGCGCTCGTGGTGGGCTTCGTGCTCCGCTGGACGCGCTTTGGCCGGCATCTTTATGCCATCGGCGGCAACGAAAACGCGGCGCGCCTCACCGGCGTGCCGGTACGGCCGATCAAGGTCGCCGTCTATATGATCTCGGCCCTCTCGGCGTGCATTGCGGGCATCATCGAAACGGGTTGGCTTGGCGCCGTCACCACCAATATCGGCACCGGCATGGAGCTGCAGGTGATCGCGGCGGCGGTCATCGGAGGTGCGAGCCTCGTGGGCGGGGTCGGCACAGCCCTTGGGGCGCTGATCGGCGCGGCGCTCATCGAAGTCATCCGCAACAGCCTGGGTCTGCTCGGCATCAACGCCTTCTGGCAGGGTTGCTTCATCGGCTGCAGCATCATTGTCGCCGTAGCCTTCGAACGCGTTCGTCAATTGCGCGCCAGTGACTGAAATTGGCCCCTCCGCCTGATGAAGCGGGCGGAGCCGGCCACGGGTTGACCCGGCGCAGAGGCAGCGGCATTAAGTCGGCACGGGAGGGACGCTGCGGCCACGCCATCGGTTCCTGCACAGGCAAGGATGGCAAGGGATGGCGCTGCCGAAAGCTATGTGGTGTTGAGTAAAGTCAAAACCGGGCACGACTACGCGCGCGACGAGGCGCACAGCGGCTCTCACACCAACCGCATCATGAACGAAATCGGCATGGCGATCGTCTCCGGTCGCTACGCTCAAGGGATGATCCTGCCCGGCGACGCCGAACTGCTGGCGCATTTTCGCGTCTCGCGAACGGTGCTGCGCGAAGCGGTCAAAGTGCTCGCCGGCAAGGGTCTGCTGCAATCCAAGGCCCGGATCGGCACCCGGGTGCGGGATCGGCGTGACTGGAACCTGTTCGATCCCGATGTGCTGATCTGGCACGCCCAGGCGGGGTTCGACGCCACATTCATCACCCATCTTGGCCAGATGCGCCTCGCAATGGAGCCGGAGGCCGCGGCCCTGGCGTCGCAGACGCGCACCGCAAAGCAGGTCGAGGAGATCTTTCGCTGGCTTTCCGGCATGAGCGAACCGGGGATTTCCGGGCCCGAATTCGTCGAGGCCGACCTCAACTTCCACCTCGCCGTCGCCGAGGCCTCCGGCAACCCGTTCATGCGCGCCATCGGCACCCTCATCGAGGTAGCGCTCGTCGCGGTTCTGTCGAAAAGCTCGCCTGTCGATAATCCCAAGAGCCTTGCCCACTCCATCGCCGCGCATCGCGCCGTCGCCGAGGCGATCCTGCGGCACGATGCAGACGGGGCGTGGGCCGCCATGCGCGTGGTCATCGACGAGGGGATTTCACGAGCCGCCGGACAGCCGATCGACCACTAGCGGCGCGCTGCCCTACTGTGGGCACGGACCGCCCAGCCCGATGGACGACCCGTCGACCCGCCAAGTCGGACCTGCAGGACTCTGAGCGGCCGGTCGCTCGAAGTCCCGGATTGCACCGCCGGCCCGCCGCGGCGCGGCAGCGAGGGAGGCCCCGTACGGCAAGCCGCGGGGTCACATCGATCAGGGCAGGTGAAACATCGGCTGCAGGTCGACGACGACGGGGCGGTCGCCGTCATAGGCCATGACGTCGCGCATGAAGTCCCACCAGCGGCGGTTGGCGTCGGTCTGCGGCAGCTGGTCCATGGTGTGGTCGTCGGTGCGGACGAGCGTCGCGAAGAGGTGGTTGGTCTCGGGGTCGAGCCAGATCGAATAGTCCGAGACGCCGGCGCCGTGCAGCGCTTCGATCATTTCCGGCCAGAGGTCGTCGTGGCGGCGCTTGTATTCGGCGGCCTGCCCCGGATTGAGGTTCATGCGGAAGGCGACGCGTTGGGACAAGGCGGTTCTCCTCAGGGAACGGGCGCGGCGATGGCCGCGCCCACAATGGCGTTGCTCAGGCATTTCCGGCAAGAGCCAGGACCGCTCCCGCGCGGGGGACAAGGCCCCGGAGACCCGGGGCCCCGGGCATCAGCCCTTCGGGATCAGCGTTTCGTAGCCCTTGAGCGCCGGCTCGCTCGACAGCGTTCCCAGCCACTTGGCGAAGGCGTCCTGCGGGAAGGTGTAGTCGACCTTGGGACTGTCCTCGCCGCACTTGAAGTCGGCGTAGTACTTGCAGACGTTGGACTTGCTGATCATGTAGTGCGTCTGCAGCACGGCCGGCGGCAGGGTCTTGCCGGCGAGCGTCTCGAGCGCCATCGGGATCAGGAAGTTGCCGTAGCGTTCCGGGAAATAACCCGTCGCCGCGACCAGGTCCGGCTCCTCGGTCAGCGCCTTGGTTTCGTCGGCGCCATTGCCCACCGCCACGAGGTCGGCATCACGGCCGGCCTGCTTGACGGCGCGCAGGATGCCCAGCGCCACCTGGTCGTTGATGCCGATGCCCATGATCGGCACGCCCTGCGGGATGCGGCCGAGGACGTTCGACATCTGCGTGAACGATTCCTGCATGGTGTTCTTGGAATCGAACTGGATCATCTGCGCATCGGGGAAGTCGGGCACGACGGCCTTGAAGCCGGCGATCTGGCCCTCGGTGCGCATGGCGGGAATGGCGCCCGACTGCGGCAGGATGCCATCGACGAAGTAGCCCTTGGCCACCTTGTCCTTGCCGAACTTGGCGATCGCCGCATCGGCGAGGTAGGAGCCGCCCATGAAGCCGGATTTCGGGTTGTTGGCGCCGAAGAAGGTCGCGCCCGGCATCGGGATGTCGATGGCGATGACCTTGATGTTGGCGTCGTTGAAGACCTTCATCACCTGCGGGCCGAAGTTGACGTCGGTCTGGAATTCGATGACGAAATCGACATTGCGCTGCGCGAAGGACTGCGCATTGGCCAGCGCCGTGGGACCATCGAGCCGGTTGTCGGCGATCTGCAACTGCACGCCGGCGGCGTCGGCATTCTGCTGGATGCCCTTTTCCACCTCGACACCGAACGGGATGTCGCGCTGCAGATTGGCGAAGCCGAAGACGTAGCTCTTGCCGTTCTTGGGCGGCGCAGCCTTGGCGGCGTCGGCCACCATGGCCTTCAGCTGGTCGGCGCTGAGCATGGCGCCGTTGAAGCTCGTGGGATCGAACCCGTGGAAATCATCCGCGATGGCGCCAGCCGCCATGAGCGCGCCCGACGCCAGTCCGAGCGCCAGAGCCTTCAATACCTTCATCGTTACCTCCCTTTGCTCCATTGCGGAGCCATTTCACACCGGTACACATCGCAACTTGTCAGTCAAGTTGCGATGTCTTGTCTCAGGCCGCCAGCTTTGCGACGACCTGTTCGTTGACTTCGATGCCGAGCCCCGGGCCCGGACGGGCCCAAACCTGCCCGCCCTGCTGCACGATCGGCTCGCGCACCAGTTCGACGAGGGCGACATTGGGGATGGGCTTGAGCTCGAGCAGCCGTGCATTGGGCGAGGCGAGCGACAGCTGCAGGCTCGCGGCCGACAGGATGGCCGAACTCCAGGCATGCGCATTGATGGTGATGCCGCGGATGCCGCACAGCGCGTCGACACGACGGAAGCCGGTGATCCCCTCGGCGCGGGCCGGGTCGATCCCGACCACATCCACGGTGCCGGTTTCGATCAGCCGCTGGTAGCCCGTCACCGTCCACTCGCGCTCCCCCGTGCCGATCGGCACGTCGACGGCGGCCTTGAGGGCGCGATAGTCCTCGATCTGGGTGGGATAGAACGGCTCCTCGATCCAGCCGATGTCGAATTCGGCCATGCGCCGGACGGTGCGGATCGCGGTCTCACGATCCCACCGGACGCCGTTGCCGGCATCGACGATGATCTCGAAATCCGGGCCGACGGCCGCCCGCAGCTCGCGAATGAACGCCACGTCGCCATCGGGATCGCGACCGATATTGGAGAGGCCCTTCTTGGCGAAGCCGAGCTTGCAGCCGCGAAACCCCTGCTTCTGGAAGCCGACGACCTCGGCGACGTTTTCCTCTAGGGTCGCCTTGTTGACGTGGTTGGCGGCGTAGGCGGGGAGACTGTCGCGCCGGCGCCCGAACAGGTCGCACAGCGGCTGGTTGCGGAGCTTGCCCTCGATATCCCACAGCGCCATGTCGATGGCGCTGTAAGCGAAGCTCGCGATGCCGCCCTCCCCGTACCACCAGGCATGAGCGCGAAACGCGTCCCAGGCCTGCTGGACTGTCGTCTCGCCGGCTTGCAGCAAAAGCGGCGCGAACCCTTCGTCGACCAGCAGCTTTGTCGCCTTGCAGGCCTCCGGCCACATGGCGATGCCTTCGCCCCAGCCGACCACGCCATCGACTGTCTCGACCCGGACGAGCACGGTCATCCGCCGGCTCAGATAGTCGTTGGGATCGGGGTAGCCGATCACGAAGCTGCGGACCGAGCCTATACGCATCGATGGGTCTCCTCCGGGCGATCCACGCCGCAGTGCGCAGTCCCCTCTTGCGACGTTGACTATCACCCGACCCGCTGGTAGGTCAACTGGTGGTCAGGCCACTTGGCCAAGCGCCCCGCGTGGGCATGGGAGATGATTTTCCTTGGTCGCCGTCGCGCTTTCAGAGCTGGAGCCGTTGCGCAAATCGGGCCTGACCGAAATGCTGGTGGCGCGTATCCTCGGCCTGGTGGCGGCGGGAAACCTGTCGGCGGGAGACCAGCTGCCGGCCGAGCGCAAGCTCGCCGAGTCCTTCAACGTCAGCCGGCCGACGCTGCGCGAGGCACTGCGGGCGCTGGCCGTCCTCGGCGTGCTCGAAGTGCGGCATGGCGGCGGCGTGTTCGTCTCGTCGCTGAGCGCCGCGGACCTGCTGCAGCCGCTGGCGTTTTTCCTGACGCTCAGGAGCACCGAGGTCGACAAGCTCTACGATGCCCGCCAGTTGATCGAGGGAGACATCACGGCGCGCGCCAGCCAGCGGGCGACCGAGGTGGACATCGACCGGCTGGAGGCGCTGATCGTCGCGCAGGAGGCGGCGACCGAACAGCCCGAACGCTACCGCGATATCGACACCGAGTTCCATCGGACGCTGGCGCAGCTCGCCGACAACGAGTTTCTGGCGCGTGCGGCGCAGAGCCTCAACGTGCTCGGGCTCGAGTTTCGCAAGGTGGCGTCGGAAACGCCGGCCGTCATCGGCCAGTCGATCAAGGATCATCGTAGCATTTTGGCGGCGATCCGCCGCAAGGACGCCGAACAGGCGCGCGCCGCGATGGTCGCCCACATGACGCAGGTGCTGAAATCGACGCAGGCGTCGATGCGCGCCGCAGCCGCCAGGCAGGAGGAAGGGAATGGCTGAACGCCGCTGGGGCCTCGACAAGGTCACCGAGGACGACATCCGCCGCGGCGGCTTTTCGACGCCCTGGGATGCCCCGTTCATTCCGCCGTTTCCGTTCCGCTTCCGTAATGCGGAAATCATCACGGCCTTCTATCGCACCGACCCGGCCGCCATGGCGTTCCTCGCCCCGCCGCCGGTCGAGCCGATAGGCGATATCGTTGCCGTGCACATCTACAAGATGAACGACACCGACTGGATCGGGCCCTATCACGAAGCCAATGTGATGTTCGGCGCCGGCCTGCCCAACGGCCGGTCGGGTGCCTATTCCCCCTACCTCTTCCTTCACTCCGACGGCGGGGTCGCGCATGGTCGCGAAGTGCATGGGCAGCCGAAGAAATACGCCGATCCGTTCATGGAATTCCGCGGCGACCTGATCGTGGCGGGGGTGGTGCGCAACGGCATCGACGTCATCACCATCACCACGCCCTACAAGCAGCGCGTGGCGCCGCCGGCGGAGATGCGGCGGCATTTCGAGTTCGGCACCAATCTCAACCTCAAGGCGGTCAACCACATCGACGGCCGGCCGGCGATCCGGCAGATCACCTCGCGCAACCTGACGGACGTCGTCGTGCACGAATGCTGGGTCGCGCCGTGCACGGTGGAATTGCGGCCGAACGCCCAGGCGCCGGTCTTCCGCCTGCCCGTCGTCGAGCCGCTCGAGGCCTATTACTGGCGCGCCGATTTCACGCTGGTCAGCGGCGAGATCGTGCACGACTATCTGGCGGGAGAACAGGGAGGCGGTGCATGACCGAACAGGTCGATATCGGCGTGATCGGCGCCGGCTGGTGGGCGACGCTCAGCCACATCCCGGCCCTGATCGCCAACCCGCATGTCGGGACGGTGGCCATCAACCGGCCTGATGCCGACGGGCTCGCCAAGGTCGCCGAAACCTTCGGGCTCACGCACGCCTATCTCGACGCGCGGGAGATGATCGAAAAGGAGACGCTCGCCGGCGTCGTCATCGCTTCGCCGCACGTGCTGCATGCCGAGCATGCCAGGCTCGCCCTGGCGCACGGCCTCCACGTGCTGATCGAAAAGCCGATGGCGACCACTTTCGCCGATGCGCAGGGCCTCGTCGCGCTGGCGAACGAAACGGGCAAATCGATCATCATGCCCTATGGCTGGAACTACCGGCCGATCGTGGATATCGCGCATCGCCTCGTGGCAGAGGGCTGGGTGGGCGAGGTGCGCCACATCGTGGCGCAGATGGCATCGGCACTGACCGACCTCTTCGCCGGCGAGCCGATGGTCGAGACCCGCGATCACCTGTTCCGGCCGCCGGCATCGACCTGGGCCGATCCCAGGCGCAGCGGCGGCTATGGCTGGGGGCAGCTTACGCACGGGCTCGGGGCGCTGTTCCGCATCGTCGATCTGGCGCCGGCGCGGGTCTTCGCACGGACTGGCCTGTCGCCCGCGGGAGTCGATTTCTACGATGCGGCGGTGGTCGAATTCGCCAACGGCGCGACCATGGCGCTGTCGGGGTCGGCAACGGTGCCCAAGAGCCGCGGCTACCAGATGGACATCCGGGTCTTCGGCACCGAGGGCATGCTGCTGTTCGACATCGAGCGGGCCCGGGTCGAAGCGATCCGGCACGACGGCAAGACCCATGTCGAGCAGCTTCCCGCCGATGCGGGCGACTATGAGTCGATCGCCCCGATTTCCCGCTTCGTCGACATCTGCCGCGGCGTGCCGGCGGTCAATCCC
>Ga0209233_1000211_pt1 | contig 112136 bp, 109 predicted proteins | sample AraplaCL_Cvi_mCL_FD_184269 | JGI IMG/M metagenome (GOLD analysis project Ga0209233, IMG submission 184269) | Arabidopsis root microbial communities from the University of North Carolina, USA - plate scrape CL_Cvi_mCL (SPAdes) (version 2) | ecosystem: Host-associated > Plants > Roots >...
GGCGAAATCAATCAGCCCTGATGGTAACCAGGCCGCCGAGGGCCAACCTCGTCAAACTGTCCGGACTTTAGTGAAACTGCTGTCCGGGAATTAGCGGAATCAATGTCCACCTTTTGCGAAGCGCGCACCCAGGTTCAAAGCGATACCCGAGAAGACGTCGTTAAGTGTGCTCTGCAAGGCGAGACCGAGAATGACCGCGAACACACCCGATGTCGCTATCACGGTGCCTACCGGAACACCGAAGACATAGGCAACCACAGAAAGGCCAGCACCAAGGTAGATCGATCCCACCAGAACGTCTTGCAAGAGCCTGCCTTCGCGAGAGTGTTTCTCGAAGGCCCTGACCATGCGGACCAAGCTCACTAGAACCATCGCCCCGCCAACCCACCACACAGTCTTTGCGGTTCCCACGAAGAGGCTGTGAGCCATGGTGGAAACGCTGCTGCCCGGTTGATACGGCTCGATGTCGTTGGTGATAAGCAGAGCTGTCAACGAGACGAAGAAGACGACGTGGACGAGAAGTCTCAGCGATGGGTGCTGTCTGAGAAATGCCGCACTTAGGAAGATATCCGCGACCAGAAGGAGACAGAACTGAGCAGCTGGAGTATGGGCAATGTCCGAAATCATGAATGATCACAACGCTGTCTTGGAGGAAATGCCACGTTTGGCCTAGACTGCAGCGCTAGGACCAAAGAGTTCTCGCCCGTTAAAGTAGCGGTTGAAAATTAGCTTCAAAAATAAAAGCTAAATACGGCGGTTTTGGGTCGATGTTTGCGGTCTTGTGTGTCTGGTTAGGACCCAGCTGGTGCGGTCGGCGGGGTCCAGCCCCTGTCGAGTTCGTCCAAGAAGGCGCCCCTATTGCCGAGCATTGCGTCTTCAATCGCGCCGGTAATTTCCTTCACCTTCGCGACATATTCCGGGTTGTCGAAGACCGGTATGTCCTCGCGCCACAGCGGGGCTAGTTGCCGCAAACCAGCCCGGTCGTGCTGGACAAAGACGTTCTTACTCTTCTCGACGTCGTAGGGATGCATGCCCGTAGCGCTCAAGGCGTATCCCGCCGCTCGTACAGAGCTGTCGAATACCTCGCGAACGATGTCTGTGGCTCCGGCCTGGTAAAGCCTGTACACGTCCGCGCGATCTCTTGCTCGGGCTACGATATGCAAGCTGCTGTTCTCTCGGCGGGCATGCTTCACTATCTCAAGCGCTCTAGGCATGTCGTCGATGGCGACCACAAGTACCTTTGCTTCCCGCAATCCCGCTGAGTGCAGGAGATCCGGCCTGCTTGCATCGCCGAAAAACGACCGCATCCCCATCTTCCTCAACCCATCGACGATATCCGCCCGATAGTCCAACACCACGGTCTTGTGGCCATTGGCGACCAAGATCCGGTTGATGACTTGTCCAAAGCGACCCAGACCCGCGATTATGATGTGTGCCTGCTCTGGAATCTCATCCGACTGTTTGCCCTCGACCCGGTTGAAGCGAGGAATAATCAGCTTATCCAGGAGTATGAACAATACCGGCGTCAGCATCATTGAGAGGGCGATCACAAGAAGAAGGATGGCAGCGATACTCTCGGCAAGGACCGCACTTTGAACGGTGAATGATAGAAGCACGAACCCGAACTCGCCCGCTTGGGCAACTCCAAGCGCGAACAGCCATCTGTCAGCGCCTTGAAGCTTGAACATTCGCCCGAGTCCATACAACACAGCGGCCTTCGTCGCCATGACCGCAGCTGTCAACGCGGCTACCAAGGGGAGTTGGTCCCATAGTAGTGTGAAGTTTACGCTTGCGCCGACCGTGATGAAAAACAGTCCAAGGAGAAGGCCTTTGAACGGCTCGATATCGCTTTCGAGTTCATGACGGAATTCACTGTTTGCGAGCACGACGCCCGCGAGAAAGGTGCCCAATGCCGGAGAGAGCCCTACCAGCGTCATCAACAACGCGATCGCGATAACGAGCAGTAGACCGGCGGCCGTGAATACCTCCCGCAGCTTGGAAGCTGCGATTATCCGAAAGAACGGACGCGAAAGGTAGTTTCCTGCGACCACAACAAATCCGACTGCTGCCACCGTTATTAGCGTGACCTCCCAACCAGGCATGCCAGACATCCAGTCCGCCGCCTGCGATGCGTGGCCACCGGAGTGAGACGCAGATTGCGACGCAATCAGCTCTGGACGAGCAAGAAGCGGGATCACGGCCAATATCGGAATGACGGATATGTCCTGAAAGAGAAGGACGGAGAAGCACGATTGCCCACCATCGGATTTGAGGAGGCCTTTCTCCCCTAGTGTCTGTAGGACGATTGCAGTGGACGACATTGATAAAACAAAACCCGCCACCATCGACACATCCCAGGGGACACCAACGGCAATTCCCAAGAGGGTAAGGACGCCACCCGTAACCAAGACCTGTAGGCCGCCCAGACCAAGCAGCCTTGTCCTCATGTCCCAAAGGGTCCGCGGCTGAAGCTCGAGACCTACGAGGAACAACATCATGACGACCCCGAATTCTGCGAATGTCTGCAGGTCCTCGGTTTCATTACCAACGAGATGGAGCAAAGGACCGATTACGACACCGGCTATGAGATATCCAAGGACGGATCCTAGTCCTAGCCGTTTGGCGATGAGAACCGCAACGACCGCCGCCAAAAGGTAGATGAAAGCCTGGAAGAGAAAACCATTCATGCTTCCATCTCCTTCCCCATAGGAATGTGGCTGTAATCAAGAAAGTTCTCGCGCGAAGGTATCGCGGGATCGAGCCGATCATCTCGCAGTGCTTCGAGAAGCGACCGATAGGCGAGTATGTGGCGAGGTGCTCGCCCATCGCTATTCGCGTCGATCGCACCGAAAAGTACAAACGGCGGAAGAAATGTCATGCCGCAGACCTCTACCGATCTCTGTAGCGGGCTGAGCAGCGTTCTAAGTCCATGCATTCGATTGACGTCTGCGTCATAGGCGGCAGGCCGTCCGCCTGCGGTGACGACAGCAAGGAATTTCTTGCCCTGAAGTTTGTCACCGCCAGGTCCGTAGGAAAAACCATACTCCAATACGAGATCCTGCCATTCCTTCAAAAGGGAGGGTGTCGAGTACCAGTACAGCGGAAACTGGAAAACCACTGTGTCGTGGGCCAATAGCCGCTTCTGCTCGATGTCGATATCGATCCCGAACGTTGGATACTCCGCGTACAAATCTGCAAACGTTACGTCAGCGACAGAACTCGCGGCTTTTGCCATCGCGAGATTTACTCTGGAGTGACGCTGGCCAGGGTGTGCGAATAGAACCAGGACGCGGCTCATCGGACCTCACTTCATTGATTAAAAACGTGCTGCCGAGACGAAGGTCAACCCAATCGGAGGGACGGGAGGAGCGGCCAATTCGCCTGGAGCGGGGACTGCCGGTGGCCGAAAAATCCGAGCCCGAGCTGAGGGCTTATCAACACACGCGATCGTAGGCAAGTAGCTTTCTTTTTTGAAGCTGCGTTGACTTGAGGCAATTTGCTTTATATTTTGAAGCTATTATGTCCATCAGGAAGCGGAGATGCCGATGCCCGACCTATTGTACCCAAGTAATGAGACTGCGCTTCTCGTGATGGATCCGTACAACGACTTCCTGAGTGAGGGGGGCAAGCTCTATGATCGAATCAAGGACGTCGCGCAAACCGTTGGCCTCTTTGACAATCTACGAGAAATAACCAAGGCGGCCAGGTCGGTCGGAATTCAAGTCTTCATCGTTCCCCACCATCGATCACATGAGGGGGACTATGGTAACTGGAAGCACAAGAACCCCACACACGTCGTTTCAGACCGCCTCAAGACATTCGCGGCTGGAACTTGGGGCGGGGAGTGGCACCCAGATTTCGGTCCCCACCCTGGCGATGTCGTAATCAAGGAACACTGGTCTCAGAGCGGTTTCGCAAACACGGACCTCAACGAGCAGCTCCGACAGCATGGTGTCGAAAAGATAATCCTCGTTGGTCTGAGAGCCAACACCTGCCTGGAATCGACCGGTCGATTTGGGATGGAGCTGGGGTACCACGTCACGCTTGTTAAGGACGCGACTGCGTCCTTTTCCATGGAGGAGATGCACGCAGCGCACGAGGTGAACGGTCCGATGTTCGCTCACGAAATTTTGACGACGAGGGAGGTCATCTCGAATTTTGTGACCGCAGCTTGAGCCCCAGTTTTCCGACAGATCCGCAATCCTTCGATATCAACGCATGACAGTGAGACGCGCCATGAGAATCTATCCAACTGATCGCACTGCTCTTCTGATCGTAGATCCCTACAACGACTTCATGACCAAGGGCGGCAAGCTGTTCGAGGCTATCAAGGACACCGCGGAGTCGGTCAACTTCTTCGACAACCTCCGCCGAATTATCAAAGAGGTTCGGGCTGCCGGAATCTCGGTATTAATCTTGCCTCATCACCGGTCCCACGAGCACGAGTTCGATAACTGGAAGCATATGACACCGTTCCAGAAGGCGGGCGTACCTCTCAAGGCATTCGAAGTTGGGACATGGGGAGGCGAGTTCAACGAAGAATTCGGCCCGCAGAAAGGCGATGTCGTTGTCCAGGAGCACTGGGCACAAAGCGGCTTCGCCAATACTGACCTCGATCTCCAGCTAAGACAGCGCGGTATTGAGAAAATCATCCTCGTTGGCGTGATTGCAAATAGCTGCATCGAGTCGACGGCACGCTTCGGAATGGAGCTTGGCTATCATGTGACGCTTGTCCGCGATGGCGCTGCCGCCTTCAGCCACGAAGGAATGCATGTTGCGTTCAACATCAATGGACCCACGTACGCACATTCGATCCTGACGACCGAGGAATTGCTGGCAAAGATTCCTGTGGCCGCCTGAGCTGCTGCCCTATTCCACGCCCCCTCATCACTGACGACACGCGACCGCGAGGGACTATGAAAGCTGCGTTTTACGAGCATCAAGGGGATGCAAAGGACGTTCTGCAGGTGGGCGCCCTGATTGATCCGACACCCGGCCCAGGCGAGGTCCGGGTGTCCATTCGCGTATCCAGCGTAAATCCTACCGATCTTAAGGCGCGTGCCGGGTACGGCGGGGCCCCCATGGCGTTTCCGCGCATCATTCCACATCAGGACGGGGCAGGGATAGTCGACGCCGTTGGCGAGGGAGTACCCGTATCTCGGGTTGGGGAACGGGTATGGATATACGAAGCGCAAGCTGGACGCCCCAGCGGCACCGCAGCCCAGTTCACCATTGTACCGGCCGAGCGGGCGGTCCCGCTACCGGACAACGTTCCATTTGAAACGGGTGCCTGCCTGGGCATTCCCGCACTCACTGCTCACCGTTGTCTTTTCGCCGACGGCGACATACGCGGCAAGCGAGTGCTAATACAAGGTGGGGCTGGCGCGGTCGGCAATGCTGCCATCCTCCTGGCAAAGTGGGCAGGTGCATGGGTTGCGACGACCATCAGCCGCCCCGAGCAAGCGGATGTTGCTCGAGCGGCAGGCGCCGATCTCATTATCAATCGTCGGACGGACGACATCGCTGCTGTCATCCAGTTGGCCACTGGCGGGAGCGGCGTTGACCGCATTGTGGAGGTTGACTTGGCTGCAAACATCCAAGCCAATCTGGCCTGTATTGCGACAAATGGGGTGATATCGAGCTACGCTGCCGGTGATCCCAAATCAGCAGTTGCTCTACCTGTTTTGAAAGCGATGCTGAAGGCAGTCGTGGTACGGTTTGTCTTTGTCTATTCGGTCCCAAGCGAAGCGAAACAAGAAGGCGTCGATGCGTTGACTGCTTGTCTGGAGGCTGGTGTCTACAAGCCGACAATCGCCGCTCGGTACCCCCTTGAGGAGATCGCGGGGGCCCATGAAGCGCAGGAATCAGGCAAGCTGATCGGCAAGATCCTGATAACGATCGGTTAGTCGGCTGACCGCTTGAAATCATAGCGCTTGCAGACCTTACGTCTGCAAGCCGGTGAGTTTCTTCAAAGCGACAATGACGACAAAGCATCATTAGCACTATTTCCTTGGTGCTTCGCCTGCTCTTCAACCTGCTTGCGGATCTCGTCCTCGATTTGTTGGCGGGCGTCCGCCGACAGCTGTGCAAGGGAATCTTCGGACAGGTTGTGCGCCGCCAGATATTTTGCGCGGATCATCTCCGCTGGATTCATATTTGCCCATTTATGAAGCTCATCCACCAGGTCCTCATGGCGTGCGTCGCTATCGTCGCCAGAAATGGAAAGGCCGCTTTTATCGCCTTGAGAAGCGGCAATGTCTTCGGGGACGGTTTCCGCCGATGTCGATCCCCCAACTGAATTGATAAGGTCGCTGAAATCAGATCCATCGCCACTCTGGCGTTTGCCTTTGGCGGTCGAGGTCGAAAAGACGCTTGTTGTGTCGTCGATCTTCATAATATTCCCCAAAATTTCGCTGAGAAGGAACGGGAATCTGCGGAAAATAGCGATTCCTTGGTTCAATTTTTGAAGTTTCTCTTGCGCTTGTCAACGGATCCGCCCATTTTATCGGTGGGTGAAATGTTGGATGCAAGGGAAGTTGAGCTTCGAGCGGGTGGGACCGTCTTGGTGCTCAAGTGCATTCTTATGACAAAGGAAGATTAGATGAGCTGGGATGGTGTATCGGACACGACGTGTCCTATCGCCCGAGGGCTGTCTATCGTAGGCGAACGATGGACGCTTCTCATAATGAGAGAACTTAACATGGGCTCTCGTCGTTTCGATGACATTCAAGCGCAGACAGGGATGTCTTCGCACCTGCTGTCATTGCGGCTGAGGCAACTGGAAGCCGATGGCGTTATTGAGCGCCGGTTGCCGGACAATGGCTCGAAACGTCACGAATATTACGCCACGCAGAAAGGTCAGGAACTCGATCGCGTCTTGATGGCTGTCAGAGCGTGGGGACTTAAGTGGGGCGAGTACGGCCCGGATGAAGAGCCCGCGACAACGCTGGTCTATAAGGAAACAGGCAAGCCGGTTCGCGATAATCTGATGACATTTGGAGATAGTGACTTGGAAAGGTTCGCGAAAACCGAAACGGTCATGAGTGAAGCCTTCTCGAAGGAGCGGCAGCGGAAGCTGGCCGCCTTCAAGGAGGCGAAAAGCATTAAGAACGCAGCTGCCCACGCCTGACGCCGCTTTCGTTACCATCATTTTGATGCCACAGATTCGCCCGACACCGAGTCCGTGTCGACGGAAACAACCACCGACAGCCCAGGAGCCAACTGGGCAGAGAGTGGTTGTGATCCGTCGACGGAAACCCGGACGCCCACCCGTTGCGCCACCTTGGTAAAGTTCCCGGTTGCGTTGTCAGGCTTTACGACTGCAAACTCCGAACCGGCGGCGGGAGAAAAATTTTCGATCCGCCCCTTCATTTCTGCATGCCCAAGAGAATCTACGGTGAAAATCACCGGCTGGCCGATCTTCATTCCCTCGAGCTGTGTTTCCTTGAAGTTGGCGATGACCCAGACGTCCTGCGGGACAAGCGCCACGAGCTGTGTTCCGGCGGCCACGTACTGACCTAGCCTGACGCCAACCTCTCCGAGCCTACCCGCTTTCGCTGCTGTTATGGAGGTGTGCTGGAGATCGATATCGGCAAGGTGTACAGCCGCCTCAGCACCGCTGACCGCAGCCTGCAAGGAAGCGCGGTTGACGATGATCGCCGCTAGGTTTTGTCTCGATACCTCAAGTGCCGCCTGGGCTTGGTTGACGGCGGCTTTTGCCTGGTCGAGCCCAGCTTGCGCAGCTTCGGAGTCGCTTGTGGTCGATATTCCCTTCGTAACGAGGTTTTCGATCCGGTCCCAAGACAGTTGAGCATGCTTTTCGGCGGCCTTCGCGCTGTCTATCTGAGCATCGCTGGAAGCAATGCTGGCTCGTGCCGACAGCTCCTGCTGCTGCGAATTCAACAGAGCCGCCTTCTGACCATCGAGAGCCGCTTGCGCCTGCTCAAGGCGTTGCACATATATCCGGTCATCGATCTTGGCGATCAACTGACCCTCTTCGACCTTCTGGTAGTCCTTGACTGGGACATCGGTTATGTAACCACTGACCTGTGGGCTGACGATTGTTACGTATCCCTTCACATATGCATTGTCCGTTGTCTCGACGGACGTATCGAAGGGCGGCAGATGCCACGCGTATAGCAACAGCAAAACGCCGCCGATCCCAACGAGAACCGCAATCACTTCGAGTGGAGAACGAATGAGCTTGAACATGGGCGGAATTCTTTCATGCGACTGCGGCGGATGGTGCAGACGATCTTGCTAGTTTCGAGTGTAGGGATTGATATGTCATGTGAATGAGCATCAGTGCGAGCGCCACCACGGCTATCGCTCCCGCAACGAAGAAGGCATCACCGAACGCGAGGGTATTTGCTTCCCTGGTGACCTGCGCTGAAAGAAGGGTCAGTCCTTCGCTATTCATCAGCGTCGGGTCGCCCACGACCTTCGCGTAGGGTGCAGCCAGGGTGCTCAAGCGGTTCGCCACGATAGGGTTCGTTAGCGTGATTTGTTCCGCCAGAATGCTGGAGTGGAACTTCTCCCGTATCGTGATGAATGTTCCGTATGACGCCGTCGCAACCAATGCGCCGATAACTTGCGTGAACATAAAGACCACGAAGAAGGTCACCACATATGCAGGGCCCTTGGCAAAGGCGGAATTGAAGAAGTCAGCCAGCGTTGGAGGCACAAACATCGCCGAGCCCATCGCAACAAGAGCTTGGCTTAGGTACATTTGCTCCGGGCGTGTAAGGCTCGTGGTCTGGCTGTCGATAAACGCGCCCGTCGCAAGAATTACGAGCGCTACGACCTGAATGCTTCGGCTGTATCCCCGGTTGAGTAGTGCCGCGCACACGAACCCACCGACCACGGTGAAGACCAGGATGATCAGGTAAAGCATCTGTAGCTGATCGAAGAGCAGTCCGATGTTCTGGTACCACAGCATCACGATGGCAGACTGTTCTCCCGTCAGCAGACGGAAGATTAGCAAAATGCCGAAAATATGGATGTTGCGCCAAGAAAGAAGCCACCGAAAATCGACCAATGGATGCTCTCGGCCCAGCTCGATCATGGCGGCAATGAACAAGGAAGCAACAGCGACAACAAGCATAACTCCCAGCCATGGAGCCTCGAACCACCAATAGGGCCGCCCCACCGAAAGTGCGACCGCCACACAGCCGTAACCAATCGCGATGAACAGGTAGCTGACGACGTCCGTACGGACGATGACCTTGACGCGTGGTGGCGCCGTCAAGGGCAGGAGAAAGATGATCGGAAGCACGAGAAGTGCCAAGGACATCTCAAGTGTGTACAGGCCACGCCAACCCCCGAAGTCAATGAGGGTTGGCGAGACAAGGCGTGTGAGTGGTGCCCCAAGCATAGAATTCATCGTCACCAGACAGAGGCCGACGGTGCCCCGCTTCTGCGGCGGGAAAATCTCCAACATGTAGAGAAAACCAAGCGTGGCGAGTGGTGCGGCCGCGATGCCGCTGAGGAAGCGGACGACAATCGCCGACTGGAGATCAGAGATGAAAAGATTGAGTGCCGATGCTCCGATGAAGCAAATCACCGCGACTTTGGCGAGGGCGCGGACGCCATATTGCATGCGAACTTTAACCAGGAGGATGCCAAGGCTAACGTTCGGCGCCATGTAGGCGGCTGACAACCATGCGGCCTCGGTCGTCGTCGCAGCGATGGAGCCCTGTATCTGATTCAGGTTCGCAAGAGCGAGGTTCATACCCAAGCCTTGCGTCAAGAACAACATTACTGAAGACAGGAAATAGAGCACCGATCTCCACGGTGCCATCGGCACGAATGGCGGCGAGCCCGGGGGGGCTTCAACCAGATCGGGCGTAGCCGTTGGTTCAGGTACTCCCCAATCGCTCTTTTTCCGAATGTCTTTCCTGGCCTCCGGCATGGAAATGACGTTGGATTCAGTGCTCTCAAGTCCTCTAACAGCCATTCTCAGGCCACCGATGCCGGTTGAAGGGATAGGAAACGATGCAAAGCGGCGACAACCTGTGCACCTTCCCCAATTGCCGCGCCGACTCTCTTCGTGGATCCGGACCTCACGTCGCCGATCGCAAATACGCCGTGCACTGACGTCTCAAGCTCTTGGGAAGCGGGCGATATTTCAGATGCACCGGTGGTGACAAAACCTGCCTGGTCAAGCGACACGCCGCAACCAGCGAGCCAGCCGGTTGCCGGATCCGCACCGATGAAGAGAAACAGGTTCCTGGTATTGGCATGGCTTTTCTTGCCAGTCGTCCTGTCGACAAGGGAGAGGCCAGCCAGCCCAGAGCCGTCACTCTCCAACCGGTCGATTTCAGTGTTGTAGTGCATGGTAACGTTCGGAGCCGATTGAATCCGATCAATGAGATAGCTCGACATACTTGCAGCAAGACTTTCACCGCGCACAAGCATTTGGACAGATCGAGCGTGAGATGCCAGGTAGACGACAGCCTGGCCTGCGGAGTTACCTCCGCCGACAAGGTAGATGTCCTGATCTTTGCAAAGATTTGCTTCGATCGGGGAAGCCCAGTACCAGACGCCGCGGCCCTCTAGGTCTTTGAGACCAGCGATATCGGGACGACGGTAATATGCGCCGCTGGCAAGCACGATAGATCTGGCACGGACGTCATGACCGTCCGCAGTCTTGAGCACGAAATATCCCTGCGGCCGCGTGCAATCCAGGGATTTCACTTCGGTGGGGATCATCATTTCCGCGCCAAATTTTTGAGCCTGACTGTAGGCGCGGGCCGTCAGCGCGAATCCAGAGATGCCAGTTGGAAATCCAAAATAGTTTTCGATGCGGGCGCTCGCTCCCGCCTGCCCGCCGAATGACCTTGCGTCGCAAACGGCAACGGTTAGACCCTCGGAGGCAGCGTAGACCGCCGTTGAAAGGCCCGACGGCCCGGCACCGACGACCGCAACATCGTAGTGATTTCGACTGGGTTCCGACATCATGCCCAAAATTGAAGCGATTTGCTCGGAGGTCGGGTTCTCCAGGATCGTGCCATCCGCGAGAATGACGAGTGGCAAGGCGGTGGGCTTCGTTTGCGAGCGTTTCAGAAGTTCCGCGGCGTCTTCATCTGATGACGGATCGATGGAAACGAAAGGGTGTCCGTTTCGCCGAAAGAAGCCTTGTAATCGAACAACGTCGTGATGATCTTCCGGACCAATTATGGTCGGACCAACAGTCGCCCCTTCGATGAGATTGACGCGTCGAAGAATTAGCGCTCTCATGATCCGCTCGCCGATTTCAGCGTTGGCGATGAGTAGGGACCGGAGACGATCCGGCTCGATCAACAGTGCCTGTGTTTCACCCTCAGCGTGACCGTCCACCAGCGCGGTGCGGCCAGACAAATTTCCCGTCTCCCCGATAAATCCGCCAGGGCCATATTCGGCGATCGGAGTGACCTGGCCGAATATATTTTTCACTTGGACGGTAGCGTGCCCGTCCAGGATGACAAAGAGACCTCGGCTTTTCTGACCGGCCGTCAAAATGGGCTCGCGATCCCGGAATTGCACAAGCTTTCCGAACCCTCTCAGGATTTCGAGTTCCAGGGGATTGAACACCGGGAACGTCTGCTCGTGTCTTGGACCAGTCGTATTCAGCAGAGTGTTATTGGACATCTGTGGCTCCTGAAGATTTAACGAGCGCTCACGCGAACGATCAGCTTGCCGAAGTTCTTCCCTTCGAGGAGACCAATTAGTCCCGTCGGGGCATTTTCGAGTCCATCAATGAAGTCCTCCTGATAGCGGACCTCACCGTAAGCGACAGCGCTCCAATTTCTTCGTAAGCCTCAAGCCGGAAGTTGCCCGCCATGGGCCTGCCGCTGGGGCGAGACGCTAAGACTATCTGGGAGGCGTTGAAATCGTTCATGCCGAAGTCCTACTGAGATCAGCTTCGTACGCTCAAGGAGGCAGATCGCCAACGTCCTGCTGGACCGCATATAGCGACTTCACACAAGTTCGCGCAACGAAAACTTCAGAAATTGAAGTAACCACTTAATGTTATGCCATTGCTGATGGCAATCAGGTATAGTGGGCGAATTTCCCGTGTTTGAATGAGGCAAAAGTGTAATCACGATGCAAGGCATACAGTTTGGGCATGACCCGTTACGTGTCGCCGAGGAGTGGAAACGACAGGGCCGCCAAGTCGCGCTAGCAACGGTAATTGCGACGTGGGGATCCGCACTAAGGCCAGTCGGCAGCCATCTCGTTGTTGATGAAAGTGGCAATTTTGAAGGGTCGGTGTCTGGAGGTTGCGTCGAGGCGGCGGTCGTTTTCGAAGCGCAGGAGGTCATCGTCGACGGCCGACCCCGGGTGGTGAATTTTGGCGTGGCAGATGAAACCGCGTGGTGGGTGGGACTTTCGTGTGGGGGTGAACCGCACCGGGTTTGCCGGAGGCTCCATCAACTTCTGAGAAAGTGGAGCCTCCGGCAAACCCGGTGCGGTTCAATGTCGATACGCCCGAAGCCTTAATGGCCGCTGGCGGCGCGTTTGAAGACAGCTCCCACCAGCTTGACGTTCAGAAAAACACTCCGAAATGCTCGACCCCCTTTTGGTTTTCCGCTATTGAATGAAGCTTGAAATGATGGGCGCTGCCGCGGAGCGAGAGCGCCGAAAAGTTGAGTATATTCAGTAGGGGAGAGGGATGCGTTATCCTGCATCTGAGACTGCCGAGAAGCACGAGCGGATACTAGACCAAGCTGCCCGGCTTTTCCGCGAACGTGGAGTCAGCGAAGTATCGGTGAACGACCTGATGAAGGCTGCTGAACTCACTCATGGGTCATTTTATAACCACTTCCAGTCCAAGCAACATTTGGTTTCTGAATGCGTCGACTACGTGAACGTTGCTGCCCTCAATCGGATCATGAGCAACGAGCCTACGAAGGAGGGTCGTGGGGCATTCGCCTCGCGATACCTAAGCGTTGAAGCGAGAGATAACCCGGGATCCTACTGCCTCATGTCGTCACTCGTCTCGGAACTCACAAGAGACGAGACGGCGCGGCCCGCTGTGACGCGTTACATTGGTGCGTTTATCAATAAGGTTGCCAATCATTTCCGCTGGCCCCGAAGCAGCGATCCGCGAAAGAAGGCGATCCGAATGACTGCGTCTCTCGTCGGTGCCATGGTGCTCGCACGGGCGGTCGATGACGACGCTTTTTCAAAAGAAATCCTGGAAGAAGTTATCGGTCAGCTTTCTGGCGATATTTGAGCAGATTGAACACGAGCGAAGTCCTGACCGGGGGTCCCAGCCAGAGCGATGCAATTCGTCTTCGGACTTGAAGCTTTAAAAAATGAAGCTATAAAAAGACGGTCGCTCTGTGCGGACACTCGCGCCGGTCGCGGCAGTCCGCACAGAGCGACGTTTACGCATTCCTAGTCACCGCGATGCCGCAACCTCGATTGTTTGGACTGCCGCAACACGACACCCGGATCGGTTCGACATTGTCGTCTCTGAGCGGACGTCCGACACAACCTAAGATCGACAAGAGAAGGCACTTAGATGCTCACCCTGTATTTCCACCCAACTTTGCCTTTGCGTTCTTGCTTGCGGCGGCAACGGCTGTTCCTCTCATCGCCGGACGTAGCAAACTCGAATGGAACGAAACGATATGCTCAACTATAAAACCGCACTAATCATCGGAGCAGGCCCCGGCATCAGCGCTTCGCTAACGCGGTCTCTGGCTGCCGCGGGCATCAACGTGGCCATGGCAGCCCGAAATGTCGAGAAGTTAAGTGCTCTCGCAAAGGAAACCGGAGCACGGGCGTTTCCTGTCGTCGATGCCGCAGACCCGTTCTCTGTCGAGCAATTGTTCGGCGAGGTCGACGAGGCAGTCGGAGCGCCAGATATCGTAGTTTACAACGCCAGTGCCAGGGCGCATGGCCCCTTGGTGGATCTGAAACCTGCTGATGTGCATCGGGCTCTGGATATCACCGCGTTTGGCGGATTCCTCGCCGTTCACCATGCTGCGAGGAGAATGGTTCCGAAGGGGCACGGGGTGATCCTCCTCACTGGAGCCTCCGCATCCATAAAGGGTTTTCCGCAATCAGCCGCATTCGCCATGGGGAAGTTCGCATTGAGAGGGCTCGCTCAAAGTGCCGCGCGTGAGCTTGGGCCGAACGGGATCCATGTCGCTCATTTCATCATTGACGGCGGCGTGAGGAAGTCGGGTGTGAGCGATGAAAAGGATGGGTTGCTGACACCCGACGCGATTGCCCAAACTTACATCGACGTGATGAAACAGCCGCGTGATGCCTGGTCGCATGAGATCGATCTGCGGCCATGGGCGGAAAAATTCTAACCAATTAAAGCTGCCCTTCCTTCGGATCGGCAAATCAATCGTGCTGGCACGCGGCACCAAACCTGATAATCATCAGGTATAAGCTATGAAACGGAGAGTTTGATGAAGACGGTTCGCTTCCACAAAACAGGTGGCCCTGAAGTCTTGGTCTATGAAGACGTTCCCGATCCAAAGCCCGGTCCGGGACAGGTTTTAATCAAGGTTGAGGCAGTCGGCGTGAATTTCGCGGATGTCCTGAGGCGACGTGGAGATCCTTATCCAATGCCTTCGCCGGTTCCATTCACCTTGGGTGGTGAAATCGCCGGAATCGTCGAAGCCTTGGGTGAAGGAGTTACGGGGATTTCCGTAGGCACTTCGGTGTACGTTACCTGCCGAGAGGGAGGGTATGCACAGTACATTGTCGCTCCCGCTGAGAGCATAGTCCCACTCCCAGCTGGGATTTCTCCGGCCGAGGCTACAACGCTTGTCATTCAGGGCCTGACAGCGGTCTTTGCGATCAAGGAAAACGGCCGGTTCGTGAAGGGTGAGACGGTCCTTATCGAAGCGGCAGCTGGCGGCGTCGGTTCGTTCGCCGTCCAATTGGCGAAGGAATACGGGGCCGGGAAGATCATCGCTGCGGCCAGCAGCGAGGAAAAGCGGCAGTTCGCTCTAGATCTGGGCGCCGATGTCGCCGTCGACTACACCGATCCGAATTGGGCACAGGTGGTCAAGGAGATGACCGGAGGTCTCGGAGCTGACATCATTCTGGAAGTAGCTGGTGGGCAGACCGTGTTCCAAGCCCTGGATGCGCTGGCACCGTTCGGAAGGATGGTGGTCTATGGGATGGCGAGTGGCGAGGCGGTTCAGGTCGACCCCCAAGCGCTGGTTATCGAAAATCAGTCCATCACCGGCTTCTACATCGGCGGGTACTTCCGCAGGAAGCCGGATCTAGTGAAAGCCGAAATTGCGGAGCTGGTTAGGCTCGCGAGAGAAGGAAAACTGAAACTGCCCGTCGGGACCGTTCTGCCATTGTCGAAGGCAGTTGAAGCGCACAAGCTTCTCGAAGGCCGCAAGACGACAGGCAAGATGGTTCTCGAACCGTGGGCGGTTTAGTTTTGGTGGGCGGACAATCTAGTCCGCTTGGTATCTTCGTCGCGCGGTCTGCCATCGAGGCTTCGCGCCTGGCCTGTCATTCAAAAGGACAGCTATAGCGTGCCACCGGTCCGGGTTTGACTGGATGGTCGGGTAAAACTTGGTTGCTTCACGCGGGACGGCCCAATTGCCCTTGCAACAACCCTCCGATGTGCAACAACTCCATCTGAAGTTGATTCTCTTGGGGGACTGTCGTGGAAGCTAGACCTTGCCAGATTGTTGAGTTTTTTGACGGCACGAAGCAGATGATGGTCCCGTTGTTTCAGAGGCCTTATGAATGGGAGGAAAAACATTGGCGTGAACTCTGGGAAGATCTCCTTGAGCAATATGAGCGCCAGGAAAGCGAGACGATTGCGCCGCATTTCACCGGAGCGATCGTCACCGCGCCAGCAAAATCGAACCCTGTGGGGGTTTCGAAGTACCTTGTCATTGACGGCCAACAACGCATGACAACCGTCTCGATATTAATTTGTGCAGTTCGTTCGCTTCTGGATCCTACCACGCCAAAATATCGAAAGCTCTCAAAGCTTCTTATCAATGAGGACGACGAGGGTCTCGATTACTACAAGCTTTTGCCGACCCAACCAGATCGGCTGGCCTTTCAACAACTTATCGCCTTAGAGCCGGTGCTGGAAACTCGGTTCGCGGACGCTTTCGAGTTCTTCCGCAAAAAAATACAAGGGACGGATTCTGACGGGAACGCCATTCAAGTTGAGAGACTGATCGAGACTGTGCAAACGCGACTGACGGTGGTCGCAATCCACCTTAGCAATTCAGACGATCCGTATCTGATCTTCGAGAGCCTGAACGCTAAGGGTGCGCCGCTTACCCAAGCCGACCTGATTAGAAACTATCTCCTCTTACGCTTGCATAGTGAAAACCAACAAAAGGTGTACGAGGCGGCATGGCTGCCTATGCAGACGCGCCTTCAGGGGGATCATCTGACCGAGTTCATGCGCGTCTTCTTAATGATGGATGGCGAGTGGGTGGGAAAATCCTCGATCTACACTGTGCTAAAGACACAGGTCATCGACGTGAATGACGGCAATATTTCCGAATATCTTCACCGGATGCAGCGGCTGTCACAGCTCTACAGCTACATCGTCGGCCTTGCCGAGTTTGCCGACGCCGAGGTTGCTTCTCGGTTAAACCGGCTCCGTCGTTGGGAAGTTGCGACAGCAAATCCACTGATACTGAAGATGCTTGAATGGCACAGTGTCGGCAAGATTTCCTCTAGTGAAGTGCAGTCGGCCTTGGATGCAATCGAATCCTTCGTCATTAGGCGTGCTGTCTGTGGCGCACCGACCAACCAGCTGAAGCGTGTATTCCTAGCCTTGGTCAAGGACTTGCCGGAAGAAAGCCCTAGTGCCCAACTTATCGCCAACCTCGCAGCTGGCACGTCAGGGCGTCGCTGGCCCAAGGATGACGAGCTTGAACGGGAACTGCTTCGCTACCGAGCTTATTCGAACCCGGTGGATCGCTGCAAACTGCTGCTTGAGTCGATCGAAACCTCCTACGGCCATAAGGAGACGATCGACTTCGGGGTGGCTTCTATTGAGCATGTCATGCCGCAAACCCTGAACGAGGACTGGGTCCAAGTTCTTGGTGAGGGAGCGTCAGGCGTCCACGAGCGTTGGAAGGACCTGCTCAGTAACCTCACGCTCTCGGGATACAACAGCGAACTCTCAAACTACTCGTTCATTAAAAAGAGGCCGATGCTGCAATCGAGCAATTTCATGATGAACAGATGGATTGCAGAGCAAACCGACTGGACAGAAGTTCAGATGGAAGAGCGATCTCAGATACTGTTCGGGAAGATGAAGAACATATGGAAGCGGCCGTCCTAAAAAAGAGAATGAGCTTCATACAAAGGAGCGGGGCGGACGATGTTGCCCGAAGGAACGACCGAATATGTGCTTGGTCTGTTGCAACGTCCCGTCTGCATTTGACGTCAACGGACATCCTGCCGATCGTTTTTCACGCGTACCCGGGAATGAATTTGGCGAATTCGCTTTGCTAACTGTTTCATTGAGTTTCCTGACCCGGGACACGCCCCCTCGAACGGCCGACCCATATGACTAAGAATGACCCAAAAACCAAGAAGGCTATTATCGCCGCCACTATCGCCGCGTTGATATACGGTTTGAGGTCGAGTGCGTCGGCGCCGAGCCTAGCTTTACGCACATCGTCTGACGTGACCGCAGCCTGCTGACCGCCAAAGCGATCCACTGCGTAGTTTGCGAGAGCGGCGATCTCAGCATCGCTCAGGGACTTCCCGAACGCAGGCATCCGCATCGAGCCGGTGGCTGTATTCGCAGACGCGCCGTTCAGGACCACCTGTATCGTAAGCGGTGTTTTCCTCCCACATTGACTAAGCGCGAGAGATCGTTCCGATTACTATCGCTGCTTGATTGATGGCATGAATGCACCGACCGGGACGAGCCTTTACGCGTTGATGAAGGACCTGTTTCGACCCTATCCCGGTCGTAAAGCTGCAAGCAAGCGGGGTCTGCAAGCAACCGATTCATAAGCACAGTGGTGCCGTCGCGGCTAAGCAACAGCCAGCGCGTTTTCAGGGCTGCGCCTTCACCGGAAGTCGGAATGGCGCGCCTAGACGGTTGAAGGCGTTCATAGCTGCGATCGTGATTGTAAGATCTACCAAATCTTTAGGCTCGAAAACTGCCGAGACAGCAGCATAGGCTCGGTCAGAAGCATGTGTCTCGCTGACAAGCGTCACCTCCTCGGCCCAGGCCAGCGCCGCGCGGTACTGTTCGGAGAAAAGATACGGCACCTCTTCCCATACCGGGACCAGAGCGACCTTGTCGGCTGCCATGGTCTTCAGCAGATCGCGGGTGTGCAGGTCGATACAATGTGCGCAGCCGTTGATCTGCGATACGCGCAGGAACACGAGATGGATAAGTTCCTCAGGCAAATTCGTGTTGTGTGTGACGTAGTGATGGACGCCGAAAAGGGCCTTGGCTCCAGCGGGTGCTACCTCGTACCAGTTGAGGCGCGTTGTCTCATTCATGATGGTCTCCTGTGAGTCGCGCCAACAGCCGGCGCTGCTCGAGTGACGACGCGGCGATGGGAGGCGTGACATCTCGACCTGATTTTATTTTGGCATGTGCCATGTCACACTTGCACGAACTCGCTCGTCCACGAGTCAGGCGAGCGAGTGCGAGGAAAGTGGCATGTGGCACAACGGCAGGAACGCAACGAACCGGTCTCATGACATCCGTGAGGGGGTGATGGCCAATGAAGCGAGCGCTGATGTGCCGCTTAGCGACCAAAGAACCGTAGAATTCGAACTGGATCGCAAACGCTTGCTGCGTCTGAGCTACCGGATGCTAGGGTCGATCACGGAGGCGGAAGATGTCGTGCAGGATGCGTGGTTGCGTTGGGTACGCGTTGAAGACGAAGTCCGTACTCCGACCGCCTATCTCACTCGCATCGTCACCCGACTATGCCTTGATCGGATGAAGTCGGCGCGAGCGCGCCGCGAGATCTATGTCGGCCCATGGCTACCAGAGCCTTTGGTCGAGCCTCTTGATGCGCAAGAAGCCATTGTTGACGATGTCACTGTGACGCTGATGTTAGCGTTGGAGCGACTTTCGCCGCTAGAACGAGCGGCCTTTCTGCTCCACGAAGTGTTCGACGTGGCGCTGACCGAGGTGGCGGTCGTGCTTCATCGTGAACCTGCCGCCGTTCGGCAACTTGCTTCTCGCGCACGCAAGAATGTTCAGAATGCACGACCACGATACAGCGTCGGGGCGGCAGAGGCTGATGGAATTGCGCGCGCTTTTTTTGCTGCTTCGCGTGACGGCGATGTCACCGCGCTTTCGGCGTTGCTCGCGCGCGATGTCGAGATACATAGCGACGGCGGCGGCAAGGTGCTGGCGTTCCGAGAAGTCATCCGCGGCTTGGAACGTGCACTGCGACTCTTCGTTTCCGCTCAGCGAAAGGCCGCGACTCCGCCCACCTTGCTGCGAACCGCAACTATTGACGGCCTGCCCGGGTATGTAAGCCTTGATCCAAATGGTGTGCTGCAAACAACAGCTCTCGGCATTCGCGACGGTAAGATTTTCGCGATCTATATAGTCAAAAACCCGAATAAGCTGACGCATATTGACGTTTAAGATCGCCGCTGCGGCCTTCGAGCGCCCGACCGCACAGCATTCATCTAAGCGGTGTTCTCAGGCCACGGGCTTGGTTTCTGGCTGGTCGGCGAAGGCCCAAGGCAACAGGTCGTCGAGCTGACTATTCGGGTGGCCATTGACGATTTTGGTGATGACGTCGGCCAGATAGGCAAGTGGCTCAACGTCATTGAGCTTGGCCGTTTATGCCGACCGTCGAACTATGCCGAGCGCCTCTTTTGATGAGGACGCTACACCGTGCGTTCCCGGCCGGTTCGGCTGGTCGCCGTTGGTTGACACTCGGCATAGTTCTCATGCTCAGAGGGCGTTCAGGAATTCCAAAAGCCGGTCGCTTGGTCGAAACCGCTCGGCCTTGGCGCGTTCGTACGGCTTCAGCTTTGCGAGTGCAGATTCCTTCAGTTCGAGATGTGCATGAAGATAGGTCAACGTCGTTTCCATCGCTTCGTGGCCCAACCACAGGGCAATGACCGAGCAGTCGACGCCCGCCTGCAGTAACTCCATGGCAGCGGAGTGCCGTAAGACATGCGGCGACACCCGCTTTGAGCGAAGGGACTGGCAGTGCTCGCGCGCTTTGGCGACATATTTGTTCAGCAGTGCCTGCACGCCGTCGGCGCTGAGCCGGCCACCGTGCATGTTTGGAAAGAGAGCCGTTGCGCCTCGCTTCCCTGGTTCTTTGAGCCAATACCGGAGGGCTTGCTGGGCAACCTTTGTGAGCGGCGTACTTCGCTCTTTGCGGCCCTTGCCGATGCATTGCACATGCGCACCGCGGCCGAGCATTACCGAATCTCGGTCAAGGTCGATGATCTCCGAGACCCGAAGCCCGGTTTGGGCGGCCAGTAATAGCAGAGTGTAGTCGCGGCGTCCCAGCCACGTGCTTCGATCAGTGCAGTCCAGGATCGCTTCAATCTCGGGCCTGGTTAGAAACTGAAGTTGCCGCTTATCACATCGCTTGCTGGGGATCGCGAGCACACGCTGAATATGAGCGCTATGTGCCGGCTCCTCGAACGCTGCATATCGGAAGAAGGATCGGATGGCTGTAAGGCGGAGATTCCGGGTCCTCACCGAGGCGGATCTCTTTGTCTCAAGGTTCTCCAGGAATGCGCCGATGAAAGGAGCGTCTATATCCCGTAGTGTCAACTGAGATGGGGACCTGCCAAGGCGCGTCTGTGCGAACGCAAACAGGAGCCTGAAGGTGTCGCGGTAGGAGGCGATGGTGTTGGGACTGACACCTCGATGCTTCATGAGCCGATCTGTGAACCACCGCTCGATCAGCACGGCCAGGTCGTTCGTGCGTCTCATGACCGAGCCTCCCAGCGCTTATCCAATCGCCGGACGGCATGGTTCATCAGTTCCGGCGCGGCGGACAGATACCAGTAGGTGTCGCGAACATTGGCGTGGCCTAGGAAGGTTGAGAGAACCGGCAGCTCGCGTTCCACATCTTCGCCAGCCCGATGCCAGTTGATCAGGGTCTGGACGGCGAAACGGTGGCGAAGATCATGAATCCGTGGACCATCTCGTTTCCCCTCCTGCCGTAATCCGATTTGCCGGGATAGTCGCCAGAACACGCGGTGCACGTATTGATGCAATAATCTGCCGCCCTGTTCGGCGACAAAGAAATAGGGACTACGAGGCGTACGAAGGTGTGCATCGCGTCGGGCGGCATAGTCCAACAATACAGCGACTGTCGTGGCATGCAGCGGCACCAGCCTTGTCTTGCCGAGCTTTGTCTCGCGAATGGTGAGGACGCCCTGGTCGAGATCGACGTCGGCCCGGCGTAGGCCGAGCGCTTCGGAATGGCGCAGTCCGGCGACCGCTATCAGCCCGAACAGGCAGTGATATGTCCAGCGCCGCAGGGCGTTGGCCGGCGGCAACGACAGTGCTGCCGCCAGAAGCGCCTGAATCTCGACTTCACTATAGATGTAGGGCTTTGTGCGCCGTGCCGGCGGCACTGCGTCGCTCGGTGGCACTTCCGTCAGAGGATCGAAATGACTGAGGTGCTGGGCAAAGCAGCGCACATCAGCCAGTCGGATTGACCAACTCGGCTGCCGGCCCATCGAGGTGACCCACTCCATTGCCAGGTCCGCCGTAATGGTCTCGGCGCCGCGGGCCTCCATGAAAGCGACGAACCCCGACAATCGTTTTGCCGGACCGTCATATTTGTATCCCAGCCCTTGGCGCATGCCGATGTAGCGCTCAAACGCGGTGCGAAGCCGGCTCATTGGACACCTCCCGGCCAGGGGAGGCTCAGTTCGCGCAACTTCTCAACATCGAGCTTGGCATAGATCCTTGTACTGTCGATGCTTCGATGGCGGAGCAGTTGACCGATCTCGGCAAAGCTGGCGCCCGACCGCAAAAGGTCGGTTGCAAGGCTGTGGCGGAAAAGATGGGCGCCGTGATGCGCATAGCCGTCAATGCCCGCCCGTTCGAGTGCCTGCTTTGCGATCATCGTGATGGCGCAGCCGGAGGCAAAACCCACATGCGGCGCAAGAGTTCGCAAGAAAACTCGCCGACACGCCGAAGCGGGGCGCCCATGCCGGATATAAGCCACGATCGCTGTTCCGACGTCGTGACGCAGCGGCATCGTTGCTTGTTGCCGCCCCTTTCCGTGTACGAGAATCGTGCCCGACTGCCAGTCGATATCGTCAAGATTGAGGGTCGCAACTTCGCTGGCGCGCAAGCCGAGCTTGGCGAGGATCATCAGAACCGCATAGTCCCGATGGCCCATTGCCGTCGTCCGATCGCAGGCATCGAGAACCTTCTGGACCTTCTCGGGCGGCAGGAATGTTGGAAGGCCGGCAAGTCGCCAGCGGCGGATGGACGGCACACAGTCAGCGAGCGGCGTCGAGATGAAACCCTTCAGATGCAAATAGCGCAAGAACGCACGCACAACTCCGCACATGGCTTTGCCACTGTCGGCGGAACCGTCAAGCGCATGTCGTTCGACATAGCCGATGACGATCTCCGGGGTGAGCGCTGCAAACTCGTCTGCGCCGGCCGGACAGATCTCCATCAGAAATCGATGCGACAGCAGCTTGTGACTTTCCACCGTTGAGGCGGCGAGCCCTCTCTCATTCGAGAGATAAGCTGCGAACATATCGACAATCTGCTCGTGCTCCGTGCGCTCAATCGGAACGGCGGCTGATATCAAACCTTCTTGCCGCAATGTAGAGAGTAAGCGGCGGAGAGCTGATCGGTCGCCCGCGTCAGGTCTCCAGTGTTTGAAACGGTGCTCGAAAAACCGACTAACGTGACCTTCGCTTAAATCCTGGGGCTCATGTCCGCTGCCAACATGCCAGTCCATCAGCTCTCGAAACAGGCTCAGCGATCGCCAGGTACATTGCCGACCCAAGCCTTCGTTCGACAACCTGGCGGCGTAAACTTGGGCAAACTTGCCATGCGGCCCGTGGATCAGCTTTCGATACAGCGTGCTGCGCTTCAAATAGTCACTTGCGTTCATAGGGCTCTCCTTTGCGTCAACTGCGACGGAGAGAGCCTAAGCTATGCCGATCCTGCTACTGCTTTGTCACGAAAAACGTTGGCATAAACCTGCTCGTTCGGCATAGTTCGACGGTCGGCATAAACAGCTTTATGCCGCGCGCGGCATAAGACTGTTTCGATGAGCGAGGCGATGGTCGCCCAGTGTTCGGCCCCGGCGTCAGAGCCTGCGAACAAGGCGTTCTTCCGATTGAGGGCAATCGGCCGGATGGAACGCTCGATGGTATTGGAGTCGATCTCGATACGGCCGTCATCGATGAAACGGATCAACCCATCCCAGCGTGAGATCGTGTAGCGGATTGCTTCGGCGAGCTTGGTCTTCTGGCTGATAAGCGAGAGTCGCTCGGTCAGCCAAGGCGCGAGACTGTCGATGATCGGACGGCTCTTGGCCTGCCGGACGGCGCGACGTTCTTCGTGGGTGATACCGCGGATGTCGTCCTCGATCTTGTAGAGTTCGGCGATGCGCCTGAGCACTTCGCTGGCAATAGGCGCGGGACCGGCCGCCGCCAATTCATAGAAGCGCCGACGCACATGACTCCAGCAGAATGCCAGGGAAACGCTGTTGCCAGCGGCGAGCGCTCGATAGCCCACGTACCCGTCGACCTGCAGGATGCCGACGAAGCCATCAAGATGCGCCATTGGGCGTTCGCTCTTGCGATCGGGCGCATAGACATAGACGACACCGGGCGGGTCGGCTCCCTGCCATGGCCTGTCATCACGAGCATAGGCCCAGAGCTGCCCGGTCTTAGTCTTCCCCCGACCCGGATCGAGCACTGGGGCGGTCGTCTCGTCGGCGAAGAGCTTGGACGAGGCCTTCAGATGCTCGAGCAGCCTTTGATGAACCGGGCGCAAGTGCCAGGCAGCGCGACCGACCCAGTCGGCAAGTGTCGAACGGTCAAGATCGATCCCCTGTCGCTTGTAGATTTGCGCCTGCCTGTAGAGTGGCAAGTGGTCGGCATATTTGGAGACCAGCACCTGGGCGACGGTCGCCTCGGTCGGAAGACCGCCCTCAATCAGCCGTGCGAGAGCCGGAGCTTGGACGACAACCTCCTCACAGGCGCGACAGGCATATTTGGGGCGGCGCGTCACCAGAACGCGGAACTGGGCCGGAACGATGTCGAGCTTCTCGCTGACATCCTCGCCAATCCGATGCAGGCCATTGCCGCAGCAGGGGCAGTCATGGCTTTCAATGTCGATGACCACATCGATGCGCGGCAGATGGGCGGGAAGTGATCCGCGGTTTATCCGCCGCTTCGCAGTCCGTTCTCGGCGCAGATCGCTCGATGCCTGCTCCCTATCTTCCAAGCCATCGGCCTCGACCTGTTCGGCTTCTTCGAGCCCGAGGAGAAGCTGATCCTCGGGAAGGGTCTCAGCGCGGCGGCCGAAGCGATGGCGCTGTAATTCCTTGATGATCTGGCGCAGCCTGGCGTTCTCGAGTTCGCGCGAAAGCACCATCGCCTTGAGCGCGTTCAGGTCGTCGGGAAGCTCGTCGGCCGTCATCGTCATGGAACGACAACAGCATATTCCGCCGACCAAAACGAGGGCGCGGGCGAGCCTGATTCAATTGGTCGCGGCGACTATCCCGCCTGCTCCGGAACACGCGTCTCGATCGGCGCATGGACGCGCTTCCAGTTCAGCCCCTCGAACAAGGCCGAGAACTGGGCGGCCGTCAGACGCATCGCACCATTCTGCATTTTGGGCCAGTGGAACTCGCCATCCTCGAGCCGTTTGGAGACCAGACACACACCGCTGCCATCCCAGAAGACGAGCTTGATCCGGTCCGTCCGTTTGGCCCGGAACACGTAAATTGCCCCGGAGAACGGATCAGCACCCATCTCAGCCTTGACCAGCGCCGCCAGGCCCTCCGCACCTTTGCGGAAGTCGACAGGCCGGGTGGCGACCATGACCTTAACCGCTCCCGACGGACCGATCACGATTGTGCCTTCACTGCCTGGATGACGGCAGCAATCGTGGCCGCATCCGCGCCGGATGCGATCCTGACGATCGCCCCGCCGATCTCCAATTCGATTGCGCCGCTCCCCGGCTTCTTTCTCGACGCACGCGCCGGTTCCGGCTCTTTGGCTACCCGCTTGGTAGGCACGTCCAGGACCGCTGGCGCAAACATCGGAACGTCCTCAACATCAGGCACAACTTCGAGCGGCTTGCGGGCGAGCCGACGCCAGCTGAACAATTGCTGCGGGGTCAATCCGTGACGCCGCGCGACAGCGCAGACCGTCACGCCTCGCTCATAGCTCTCCGCGACGATCTCAGCTTTGCGCTCGCCACTCCACTCACGCCGTCGGCCGTTGCCCGTGAAAACCTCGAACCGGCGCACCGGCTCTTCATCCCTGGATGTAAGCGTAAGCTGTGAAATCGACATATGTCCAAGCCCTCGTTCGGGTTCAACATCGTCAATCACGCACTGATCCGGAAGGTGCGGTCAAAACACCGCTTACCCTGTATCAGGTTCATGGCCTGAAGGTCGTTGACGGCTCCGCTTCCTTTGAGATCAGCATGCGGCGTCTGCATACCCCTGCCGTCCCAGCCATGGCAGCTGGCGCACGAGCCCTCGAACACGGCCCGTCCAAGCGTGTTAGTACCGCCCGGAACATACGCAATGTCTTGCAGTGCGGGTGGATTGGTATTCACGACAGGGTCATGCTCGGACGACTGAGGCGGCAGGGACCGAAGATAGACTGCAAGAGCATGGATGTCAGGCTGAGTTAGGTGGCTTAAACTCAGCCTGACAACTTCCTCCATCGGCCCAGCGGCTGCCCCACGTCCATCGGCATGGCCCGTCGACAGATAAGATTCGAGCTGTGCATCACTCCAGCTGCCCAACCCACGGTCCTTATCGGAGGTTAGGTTGTAGGCTCGCCAACCCTCGATCTCGGCACCCGCGAAGGAACGACTGCTATTTAAGCCGAATGAGAGGGTGCGCGGCGTATGGCATTCGCCGCAATGACCCAGCGCATTTGCCAGATAGTTGCCCCGGTTCCAATCGTCGCTTTGCTTGGGATCTGGCGAAAACCTCTTGTCGGCCAGGTTTACAAGATTCCAGAATGCCATTCCCCAGCGTTGGTTGAACGGGAAGGCCAGGGTGTTTTCCTTGGTTTCCTGTTCAATAGGTGGAAGGCTGAAAAGATACGCTTTGATCGCCAGCGCATCGTCCCGGCTCAAGCCGGTATATGAGGCGTACGGAAACGCCGGATAGAGATGTTCGCCGTCCTTGCCGATTCCCTGGTGAAGGGCCCTTACGAATTCGTCGTCAGACCATCCGCCAATGCCGGTTTTGACATCGGGTGTGATGTTCGGGGAAAATATGACGCCAAAGGGAAGGGTGAACGGACGGCCGCCAATGTACGGCTTGCCCCCCTCGACGGTGTGGCAGGCTTCACAATCGGCGGCGTGAGTTAGGTATTCCCCGCGCTTGATGATATCTGCGTTTGTAGTCGTCTGGGCGACGGCAGGGCCGCTGAGACAGAGACCCGCGACCATGGCAAAGGCCGCCAAAGTGAGGTTGCTCATTCCGTGCCTCCCGAGCTGGCGATGCCCGTCATCTTCGCGAAGGCTCCCAAGGCAAGCGAGATGCCTGCTGTCGGGGCAAGGCTGCCAAGAACTGGCTTGTCCGATGATTGAGACACAAGCTTCGTATGGTCGAACGGTGTCGACCTTAGACGGACACCCGTTGCCGCAAACAAGGCATTTCCAAGGGCTGGGAAAGCTGACGCCGTGCCTACCTCGCCGATGCCGCCTGGGTTTTCGGCACTTTGGATGTGATGAACCGCCATCCGCGGCGCTTCGTCTATTCGCAATATGCGATAGTCATGGAAATTGCTTTGGACGGTTTTGCCGCCTTCGAACTCGATCCCGCTGAATAACGCTGCAGATAGGCCGAACAACGTGCCACCTTCAATCTGCGCTACCATCGTGTCTGGGTTCACCGTGAAGCCGCAGTCGATGGCGGCCGTTGCCTTAATCAACTTGATCGTACCTTCAGGCCAGACCGCCACTTCAACGACAAGAGCACAGAAGCTGCCAAACGCTTGGTGAAGGCTGACGCCCCGTCCATGTCTAGCGGGGAGGGGTGTTGCCCAATCCGACTCCTTGGCAGCGAGGTTAAGGACAGCAAGGGCACGAGGGTTGTGGGTGAGCATCTTCGCCCGATACTCGATGGGATCTTGGCCCGCCTTGTGGGCAAGCTCGTCGATAAACGTCTCGATAACAAACACATTGTGGGCAGGCCCTACACCGCGCCACCATGAGAACGGCAGACCCTTCGGGGGATCATGACGTACCCAGTCCACCCGCCGCTTCGGAATGTCGTATGGGATCTCAACCGAACCCTCGACGACATCGCTGTCCAATCCGTCGGGCCCCATCGCCGCAGGCGCAAACCGCGCCAGGACGGAGCCGCCCGTCGTTCTGTGCCACATAGCGATTGGCAGGCCGCCAGCCCCAAGTGCCGCCGATACTTGGTCGTGATATGCGGGCCTGAAATAGTCTTGTCGGATGTCTTCTTCACGGGTCCAGACGACCTGCAGCGGATAGTCGACCTGCTTGGCAAATGCTGTAGCTTGCGCGATGGAATCCGCTTCCAGGCGACGGCCAAAACCGCCGCCAATCAGCTGATTGTGCATCCGAACGTTTTCCTGAGGCAAGCCGGTGATCTGCGCAGCAAGCATCACTGCCGTCGCCGGGACCTGTGTCCCGCACCAGATGTCGCAACCGTCCGGTTGGACGTGGACAATCGTGTTGATAGGTTCCATCGTGGCGTGCGCCAGAAACGGAAGTTCATACGTGGCATCGACGCGCTTCGTGCCCTTCGACAAGCCTTCGATCGCGCCTCCCTGATTCAATGCCACAATGGGCGTTCCATCCTTGGACGCAGTGACCAGTTCTTCTCGTATCGATGCTGTTGAGACGTTGATGTTGTCCCCGTCGTCCCATTGGATCTTGAGCGCCGCAGCAGAACGGTGGGCTGCCCATGTGTTGTCTGCGACTGCCGCAATCGCGTTATCGATTTTAATGACTTTGATGAATCCCGGGATCTTCAATGCATCAGAGTCATCGACCGACTTGAGGCGACCACCGAACACCGGCGAAGCAATCACGCTGGCAACCTTCATCCCGGGTACGCGAACATCCAATCCAAATATGGCCGAACCATCGACTTTGCCCGGCATGTCGACGCGCTTCGATGACTTTCCTACCAGTTTGAAGTCAGCCGGATCTTTCAGGATAACCCCAGTCGGGGGTGGCAAAGCCGCCGCTTCAGCAGCGATCTCAATATATGCGAGGGAGCGGCCAGTTGCGCGATGCGAAACTCGTCCACCGGCCGCGACACAGCTACCCGCATCGACCTGCCAGCGATTGGCTGCAGCCGTGACCAACATCATTCGGGCGGTGGCACCAGCTGAGCGCAGAGGTTCCCACCAGCTTCTGATTGAGGTGGAGCCGCCTGTACCTTGAAAGTGAAGGAGGGGCGTAGTGTAGAGTTCGGGATTGGGAGGCGCCGGGACAACCTTGATCTGGTCGAGCCCGATGTCGAGTTCCTCGGCAATGAGCATGGCTTCAGCGGTGTAAATACCTTGACCCATTTCTACGTTCGGGATGATGAAGACAACCCCTTCAGGGCCAATGCTGATGAAGCCGCTCGGCATCAGGACTTTGCCGGTGGGGGAGAGTGGCGCCGCGCCTGGTGCGAGGTTGGCCGCCTTGAGTTTCGAAGCGACCGGGAGAGCAAATCCCAAGACCAGTGCGCCTTTCAACAGGGAACGGCGTGAGATGTCGGATGCGGCCTTGCTCATAGGGTCACGGTCTCTTTTATTGCGCGTCTAATTCGCTCGTAGGTCGCGCATCGACAGATGTTGCCAGACATCGCGGCATCGATTTCAGAATCGGTGGGATTGGGCACATGTGCGAGGAGAGCTGCTGCGGACATTATCTGCCCCGATTGACAGTAGCCGCATTGCGCGACCTCTTCCTGAAGCCACGCGGACTGTATGCGGCGTCCAGCATCGGTCTTTCCGACAGCCTCAATGGTCGTGATATTGCGGTCGCCCACGGCTGATACCGGCATCACGCAGGAGCGAACAGCGCGTCCGTCGATATGGACAGTGCAAGCTCCGCACTGCGCGATGCCACAACCATATTTCGTGCCCGTCATTCCCAAAAGGTCTCGGATGACCCAGAGAAGCGGCATGTCGTCCGGGGCATCAACGTCCACCGCCTGGCCATTGACCTTGATCGATGTCATGAGAATCGCCTTCTATTTTGGAAGGAAGCAGCACGCGCTTTACCGATCCGCACCATAAGTCAGAGCTTCAATAAATGAAGTAATACTGACGTATTATTGCGGGTGTGATCATTCAGGGGCCCGACGCCGTGTGACATCAAGAACGAGGCTGGTAAAATGTCCGCTAAGGCTGAATGCCTTCAATGTGGATGAGGGTGTCGGCGGATTGAGCCGCTTCGTCGATCAGGTTCGCCACAGCAGCAGGATTGGATGCCATGACAACGTGGGACGCGCCAGGAATGACAACAGTTTTCTTGGAGTCAGCTCTTTCTGCCATCCAGCCAAGGCCTTGGGGCGGCAAGCAGGCGTCGGCGTCGCCGTAGATGAAATAGGACGGGATCGCCTTCCAGAGCGGCTCGCCAGAGGGGCCGTTCAACGCGCTGCCAGCAGCATGCCTCTGGGTCGCGGCCATGAGAGCAGCCTCGGCCTCGCTCATATCGGCTGCGAATTGGGCATGAAATTTGTCGTGTCGGATCCAGAGGTCAACATCGCCACCTTCAAGCGGTATTGGCTGAGCCAGGGCCTGCTCCAGCGTGCTGCCAGGATACTTCCCAGCCAACGCAGCGCCGCTTTCGCCTTCGTCTGGAGCAAATGCGGCGACGTAAACAAGCGCATTGATGTTTCCGCTGTCCTGGACATTGCTTATGACTTGGCCCCCATACGAGTGCCCAACTAGAACAACTGGCCCATCTACCGCCGCGACAACTCTCGAAACGGTTGCCGCGTCACCGTCTACGGAACGGAGAGGGTTTGGGGTCGCTATTGTCGTATAGCCCCGCTTCTGAAGCTCAGCTATGACGCCACTCCAGCTGGCGGACTCAGCGAAGGCACCATGGACGAGCACGACGGTTGGCTTACGGGTTGGGTTTTCCAAGAGGCTATCCTTTGATCTGGTTGATGCGGCTCGCAAAAGTCGTTCCAGTGCGTCGGCTATTCGGAAACTTCGCCGAGCAGTCGACCGAAGTTGAGTTCCGTGTCGCCACGAGTCTGCATTCCGCTCTTGGCGATTGCGCCGATCCGCTTTTTGTTCTCGGGATCTTGTGCGCCAATGCCGAACAAGTCGGAGTCTCTTCGGAAATCATCTTCAGACGCGAGATTGATAGCGCTCATGCGCTCCTTGATGGCCTGAACGCCTCCAGTAGGAAAGTGCGCGATGCGCTTGGCAAGCGAAGCGACGAAGGGGGCCAACTCTGCGTCGGGCAGGGATCGGTTGATCCATCCATACCGCTCTGCGGTGTCTGCATCAAAGTCGTTTGAGCTGAGAAGTGCTTCAAGCGCTCTGCCGCGTCCCATCAGTCGGGCAAGATGCTGAATTCCACCAGCGCCAGGAGATAGCCCGAAACCAGCTTCAATCTGCCCGAATATGGCGCGTTCTCTTGAGGCGAAACGCATATCGCACGCCAGGGCGAATTCGCTACCAGCACCGCGTGCGCGTCCCGAAATCTGGGCGATCGTAACCGCCTTCGAAAGGCTAAGGCGGCGAAATAGGAGTCCGATAGACGGCTCGCCAACTAACTGAGCGGCAATCTGGCGATATTCGGCGATCTTCGTCATGTCTACGTGCGGAATGAAGAAGTCAGGATCAGCGCTGGAAAACACAACCACGCGTGGTCCGTCGTCCTGATCCAGTTTAGGTATCAGTGTGACCAGATCCTGTACCAGGGCAGGGCCTAACAGGTTCATCGGAGGGCTATCGATTTCCGCGAAGAGAACGCCGTTTTCGAAACGAGTTCTGAGGGTTTGGTAATCAGTCATGTCGGCCTTGGCCTCCGTCGATGACAGGACGCTCAATCGATGAGCTGGGCTTCGAGGGTGATCTCTGACTTGAGAGCTTTGGAGATCGAGCAGTTGGCTCGAGCACGCTCCGCGCAGCCGTCAAACTGCTCTCTTGTTATTCCGGGAGCGCTCGCTCGCGTCGTTATGTGAACGCCCGCGATAGTCGGGCGACCTTCTACGAACTGCAGATCCACGTTGATTGATGTTTCGATCGACTTCGCTTCAAGGCCGATCATGCCGAAGTTGTTTGCCAAGGCTTGATTGAAGCATCCCGCATGCGCGGCAGCCAGTAGCTCTTCGGGGCTGGCACCTGCGGCATCCTCGAAGCGGCTTGCGTAGCTATAGGGGATAGCAGGCAGAGTGCCACTCTCGGTCGAGATGGTACCCTTGCCCTGCTTCCAAGTACCTTTCCAAGTGGACGATCCTACAGGCATTTCCATCTCCAATATCGCTTCAGTTATTGAAGCTAATATCGTGACGGAGATCGATTGGCAACCGCCCGTCGCGATCAACACATTTTGATGGGAGGGTCGGACTGCCGCGACAATAGCCCCAAACGGCAGCCTACAACTACCGCTTTGCTGGCGATGTTTTCTTTCAGTTCGAGTGGTACCGAGCTGCAATGTGATCCCGCGATGTATTCGCTGCGACTACTCCTTCGGCTTTCACGTAGGCTTCCCAGTCAATGATCTGAGGCAAAGACGGAATGCACACAGGCTCCTCTTTCTCGAGTGCCCGAAGTGACGCAATCACCAGATCGTCTGGCTTCATCACACGCTCCGGCGGGAAATTAGCGAGGTCACCGTCCGCAACCGTGTGGAAATCCGTGGAGACTAATCCGGGCACCAACAACTGTACCCGAACACCCGTGCCTTCGGCCTCCAAGTGCATATGCCTGGTGAAGGCCATCACGAAGTTTTTGGAGGCGCCATAACCAGCGTTGCCAGCGAACTGCATGAACGCGGTGCCAGAGCCGACATTGATAATGCTGCCACGACCCTCGGCAACCATTCTGCCCATCGCGTATCGTGACAAGCGGGTGAGCGCCATTATGTTTACGCGAAGCATATGATCGAGTGCATCTGCATCGAGTTCTGCGACCTTCCCGCGAGAGGCGTATCCGGCATTGTTGATCAGCAGGTCGATTGGCGGCCCGTTGATGATGCGCGTCACGACTTTATTGACACCCTCATCTGTCGGAAGGTCTGTAGACAGAACCTCGACGTCCACACCACTCTCGCTTCGAAGCTTTCCCGCCAAAGCCTCAAGGAGGTCGGTTCTACGCGCTACCAACACTAGGTCGTGTCCCGTATGTGCGAGGTGCTCGGCGAAACTCTTTCCGATTCCTGCCGAAGCACCGGTGATTAAAGCGCTGCGTGTCTGTCTGGTCATAAGGTGCCTTGTAAAATGAGTGCTGATCGTGGTGGGCTAAGCTACCATGATTAAAGGGTCGGGGCCGTAATTCACGGCCCCATAGTCGTTAAGCCGGAACTCGTTCGACGGCCGCTAGAAACTCATCGATTGTCGTGACGTTGTGACCGAAAGTAGGATAGCTCAGGTTGATCGCCGCGTGGTGGGCCTCTTCGGTGAACTCCGCTACGGCATCCTTCAGGAAGGTGACGTGGAATCCTTCTTCAAGGGCATGGCGTCCAGCGCTTTCAACGCATGTATGCGACGTCAAGCCAGCAAGAACCACTTTCTGAATGCTGTGTTCCTTGAGTTTTGCCAACATATCGGTGTTCACGAAGCTGTCGAATGTCCTGTGGCGGCTGATGATCACATCGCCGTCCACTGGCGCGAGCGGTGGGAAAAAGTCGGCGCCCCATTCTCCCTTCCAGAACAACCTGTTCTCCATCGCCCATTGCCATCTGGGATGGACATGCTTCACGTCATCGAAGCTGTGCTCATGCAAACCGTGAGGCACGTAGAAGATCTTCACGCCAGCAGCTCGTGCACCGGCCACCAAGCGGCCGAGATGCGCAATCAGGTCCGTTTTCCCAAGCATTGGGCCAATGCGACCCGCGAGCTTGCCCTTTTCGTCAAGAAAATCATTCAGCACATCAACAAGCAGAAGTGCGGTTTCGTTCAGCGCATATGTTTCACTCATTCTGAAGTCCTTTAGTGGAGAACCGGAGAGGGGTTGGCCTCCGGTTACGTTTATCGTGATGTCTGTTTCGTTGCCCAGCGAGCGTCTACTCGAACGCTATGTGCGGTCGGTGTCTCGTGACGTCGGCGCGATGTGTTTTGGCGCGTAGTCACCGGTTTGGCCCAGCCAAGTGTTCGAGACGTACGCCGGAGCATACTGGTGCCTCTGATGCCCGGCCTCCTCGGCGCCGACGTCTGGCTTCAATACCTGGACGTCATCGTAGTCACCCCCATTTTGCGGAACGAAGGGAATGGGCTGGGTGGTGTCGGCAGAAAGAAGGCGCTCGATGAAAAATTGCGCCATGGCTTCGACAGCTTCCGGCGCAGCGCGATTCACCTCATAGAAAACGGTGGGCGGGAGAACATCGAACCCGGGGTAGTAAAGGACGCCATGCTGAATCGGCCAAAGGAGATCGTCAATTGCGCCATTGACGCCGCGGGGGCCGTAGTGCGCCATGCGTCCACCGACAGTCATAGCGATCATCGCTCTTTTGCCCTTGAAAACGCCTTCACCGAAACGCTTACCCCAATTGGCACCGCCCTGGGGCCCAACGCCATAGGTGAAGCCGTTCGCGTACACGCGATCTACCCATCCTTTAAGAATGGCGGGCATCCCATACCACCACAAAGGAAACTGCAGAACGACGACGTCCGCCCACAGAAGCTTGCGTTGCTCCTCAGCAACGTCGGGGGACTGCTCACCTGCCGCGAATGCTTGCTTTGACGCTCTTGCGTAGTTCAAAGGACCTTCCTCGTCGGATCGTTCCGGAAAATCACCAGCATCGGCGACTGCTTTCCATTTCATTTCGTAAAGGTCGGAGACTTGAACCGCATGACCAGCTGCGGTGAGATCCTTGACGGCTCGGTCCTTGAGGTAGCCGGACAGCGACGAAGGTTCTGGGTGCGCGTGGATAATAAGATATTTCATGATTTAACCCATCCAGGAGTTGCCCGCCTGGCCGTTTATCGGAACGCGGACGGAGTTGTGCTGGCATTTTGAGAGGACCGGGAGTGACGGTCAGGAGGCAGACGCCTCGGCATCCGCTTTCATGGCTTCAACCATGCCCTGGAAACGGGGACGGATCCTTTCCGCTGCCGCAGCGCGTGCGGGTTGATCCATTTTTGTCTGATCGTAATTGATCGTATAGGTGAGTTTCGAGGTGTTTTCGCCGGTCGCGTCCAGAGCAACGTTGCCGTGATACTGAAAGTCCGCCATCGGTCCAGTGGTCTGGGTATAGGTGTATGATAGTGGTCCCTTGCCGACCATCACCTCGACAATCGATCCAGAGATCGTTCGAATGCTTCCAATGCCGCCCTCACCAGCGATCTGTTGGCTCTCGACATTCAGGTATTTGCCTGCGTCGCCATATATCCCGATCTTCTCCCAGGCCTTGTTGGCAGCGAGCGATATTTCGATCCTGCATTCGATGACCGCGAAATCCGGGACGATTGGTTTAGTCTCTGGGACTTTATGTTCTGACATTGGCTCGACCTCACGGGTATCGAAATGAAATTTAGCTTCACTATTTGAAGCTAAATCCGTCAATGTCAACTCACATGATTCAATATGGTAGGGCGGAAAATCGCCGGGGCTTAAATCGGCTTCAGCCTTGACCTTTCGTATTAAGCTTCATAATTTGAAGTTAATGCGAAGGGCGCCAGACGTTTTGCGTCAACCCGGCGCTGGCGAGCATCGCCAAAAATCGGAGAACCACAATGAAAATTCTGTTTATCGTCACGAGCGCCGACCTGGGATATTGGTTGGCAGAACTTACGCGGCCTTACTGGCACCTGACGGAGCGGGGACATGAAGTTACCTTAGCAAGCCCTAAGGGCGGTAAGGTCAAGCACGACCGGCTGAGCAACCCATTGACCGAAGGGTCGTGGGAAGCCAACGACATCGTCAGCAAGGGTTTCCTGTCAGATAACTCGCTCTCGGAGCTTCTCGAAACGACGAAGACCCTCGACGAGGTCAGGCCGGAAGAATTCGACGCAGTCCATGTCGTGGGAGGCACTGGCGCAGCGGTAGATCTGTATCCCAACGAGCGAGTTGCAGCCATCCTGGAACACTTCTGGTCGTCCGGGAAAATCGTGGGCGCGATCTGCCACGGTACAATCGCCCTTGGCAATAATCCGGACCGCGTTGCTGGAAAGCACGCAACCGGCTTCTCGCTCGACGAGGACCTCGCAGCAGAGAAACTCTACGGAAAGAACTTCATCCCGAACTATCCCCAGCCGATCCTCGAAAAAGCTGGCGTGGATTTCTCGCATGTCGAGCTGTGGGGCGTGCGCGTCGTTGTCGATGGCAAGCTGGTCACGGGCCAGAACCAGCAGTCCGCGTCGGAGTATTCGCTGGCATTTAATCACCTTCTTGCCAAGCAGAACCCAGTCGTCTCGTTCTGATCACGGCCCGGAAGTGGCGGCAAACCCATCTAAATTTTTCCGCCACTTTGCAATCCGACCGTACAGCGGGTCGACATTCCAGATCCTGGCGTTGATGCGAGCTTACCGCGTTCACCATTGGGATCTGTAACGGGCTACCCTCAAGCCCTTTGCGCATTCAATGCCCAGCGCCCCCGATAAGCGGGCGGATGTGAGGCGTGGTGTTATGTCGTGTTCTAGCTTGCGCGATCAACTCGAAAATTCAACACTTTTACCATCTCGATTGACTCCAAGCATTATACTCATCATGCTTGAATCGCATGATGGCCGTCATGTGAAGCCGCGCCGACGATCCGCTAAAGTCTGCTCTAGACTTGAATGGGATGTTGGTTTGACAGGGCTGGCGCGGATCGCCTGGGGTTGGGCGGTCCGCGTTTCCAGGTACGGGCTTTGCGGCGCAGGCAGCGCGTTATTAGCATTCGCTGGATCCGATCAGAAACGTCAATGAGGACGTTCGGCGTCCCATCGGCAGTTGACCAACATGAAGTAACTTCATAATTTGAAGCTAATCAGGCAACGTGACCAAGACGCGATGCTTTTCCCTCCCATCAAATGGAGAAACCTCTTGAAGATCCTTTTCGTTACCAGCAGTTCCGACATGGGCTATTGGCTTGCAGAACTGACTCACCCCTACTGGCTCTTCTCGGAACGTGGATGCGAGATTGATTTCGCTAGCCCGGCGGGCGGTAAAGTCAAATACGATCCGATGAGCGACCCTTTTTCGGAAAACTCCTGGGAAGCGGATGACCTTGTCTCAAAAGGTTTTCTGACGGACAAATCCCTCGTTGGGCGCTTGTTCTCCACCATCGCCCTCAAGGACGTAGATCCCACGCAGTACGACGCGATTCATGTCGTCGGCGGGGGCGGGGCCGCTGTGGACCTGTTTCCCAATGAAGACATGGCAAAACTGCTCGAACACTTTTGGTCTGAAGGGAAAATTGTAGGGGCTATCTGCCACGGTTCGATCGCATTGGCGAACAATCCTGCTCGCGTCGCGGGACGCCGAGCGACCGGCTTTAGTCGCGCTGAGGACGCCCAGGTAGAAGCGCTCTACGGCAACGATTTTATCCCATATTGGCCGCAGGTCGAAATGGAGAAGGCCGGAATTGTATATTCGGCTTCAACAGAATTGGGAATTCAAGTCGTCGTAGACGGCAAATTGATTACCGGTCAAAACCAAAAGGCTGCATCCGAGTATTCGATCGCCTTCATTCACCTGCTGTTTGGCAACGACGTAGTCGTTGCGGTGTGATCCTAGTTCGCCAAGTGGAACCTGGTGAGCCACTTTGTCGGCGCATCAGGCTCAAGTCTGGAAGCTGCCCACCCCGCATTTAACTAGGCGTATTGAGCAATCCCGTTTCCAAAGGACCAGTTTTCGCGTTTGACTTCGATTAAGTTGATGAACACATCTTCCTTGCGCACGTCCGCGAGACGGTGAAGGTCGTCGGCCACCCTTTGATAGAATGCCTTCTTAAGGTTGGTGGTCCTGCCTTCGTTGAGTGTGATCTGGATGATCATAGCGTCGGCTGAGCGCTCTATTCCGAGATATGTCGGATCCATGATGAGTGCATCACGACCGTGCTCCGTGATGATTTGGAACCGATCATCTTTCGGGGCGCCAAGCACGTCCACCAAGGCATCGTAGACGATGTCGCCAACTGTCTGCTTGAACTGCGGGGATTTCCCCAACGGGATTTCGATTCTTGCCAGCGGCATCCTATGCGCTCCTATGATCACCGTGTCTGATATGGCCGCGCGGATGGAGGAGCTATAAGACCATGATGTTATTTACTTCAAAAACTGAAGTTGATTTTAAGGTGCATTGTTGCACGTACCGCGTAACCTATTCTAACTCATCAATGCTGGAGATCAAAAATGGAATATCGATATCTTGGCGGATCGGGCTTTAAGGTCCCCGCACTGAGCTTTGGTACGGCAACTTTCGGCGGTAAGGGCGATTTCTTCGGAGCCTGGGGCAAGACCGACGTCACTGAAGCCAAGCGGCTGGTCGATGTTTGCCTTGATGCCGGTTTGAATCTTTTCGACACCGCGGATGTTTATTCGGCGGGTTCCTCGGAAGAGATCTTGGGGCAGGCGATCAACGGCCGACGGGCTGATGTTCTCATTTCCACAAAGGCGACTTTTCGGTCAGGTGAGGGCCCAAATGACGTTGGCTCTTCCCGTCATCATTTGACACGGACCGTCGAGGCGTCGCTCAAGAGGCTGAAGACCGACTACATCGACCTCTTCCAGCTTCACGGCTTTGATGCCGCGACGCCCATTGAGGAAACGCTCTCGACTCTTGACGACCTCGTCCGGGCGGGCAAGATCCGCTACGTGGGTTGCTCTAACTTCTCCGGTTGGCATCTTATGAAGTCGCTGGCGGTCGCTGAAAAATACAATCTTCCTCGGTACGTGGCTAACCAGGCGTATTATTCGCTGGCCAATAGGGAATACGAGTGGGAACTCATGCCGCTGGGCCTAGATCAAAAGGTTGGTGCAATGATCTGGAGCCCGCTCGCCTCCGGAAGATTGACCGGCAAGATCCGGCGTGAAAATCCCCAGCCCGAAGGCACGCGGTTTGCAGCTCGTCCGGGAGATGGCCCGTTCATCGATTCCGAGCACCTCTATAAGATTGTCGACGCTCTCGATAAAGTGGCCGCAGATACCGGTAAAACCGTTTCGCAGGTAGCTTTGAACTGGCTTCTGCGGCGACCGACTGTCTCGAGCATCATCATCGGCGCTCGCAACGAAGAGCAGCTGAAACAGAACCTTGTTGTGGTCGACTGGAAGCTGAGCGACGAACAGGTCGCTTTTCTGGACGAAGCAAGTGCGCAAACCCCTGCGTATCCGTATTGGCATCAAGCTGGGTTTGGCGAGCGGAACCCGTCGCCAATCTCCGCCGCATAGTCGATCTGGGTGCCTAACCCAACCGGGAATGCCCTCTTTGCAGAAGATCCTGGCGGGCAGCCGCCAGGAGCGCTTCGGCAAGAACAGGATCGCCGGTGGCTCGCGCCAGGGAGACCGCGCCCATCATGGCTGTTAGCGTAAACAGGGCACGATGCTTTCGGTCCGCTTCATCAGATCCTGGGACGATCGCGACCAGTATCGCGGCCAGTGCGTTCAAAGCGTCGGCGAATGCCGCTCGCATTTCCTCACTCTGACGACCGAGTTCTTGTGAAAGGGTTGCGAATACACACGAGCGGCCAGGACCAAATAGATTGGCACTTGCCAGATAGTGCTTCAGCAAGGCGTCAAGTGGTGCGTCAGGATTGGATGAGACGATCCATTTCCAGCTTTCCTCAGTTTTTCTGAAAAGCTCTCTGCTGGCCTCATAAGCAAGCTGCTCCTTGGACTCAAAGTGACCGTAGAAGCCTCCATGCGTGAAACCAGCAGCTTTCATGACCTCGGCAACACCGATCGCCGTGAAGCCCTTGTCGAGGAAAAGCTTCCCGGCTGCGGTGAGTATCTTCTCTCGGTTCTGGGCGAACTGTTCTCGGCTCACTCGCATCGCTATCTCCAGAACATTGTGCTTGACAACATATATGATGGGCATCATGAATGACGGCAAGCCTGATAATCATCATGTTTGAATTTAATCTCCGACGATATCGCGCCTCGCAAATATCCGTCGCCCACCACGTAAAACCAGGATCGACCAGATGGTTTCGACCGCTCTCGCCACGACACTCGCTCGGCGCAACATCCACTATGGGTGGGTGGTCGTCGGAGCAACCTTCCTAACAATGCTTGTTACGGCCGGTGCGATGGGCGCACCTGGGGTACTAATAAAGCCACTGCAGGAGGAATTCGGTTGGACGACCTCATCAATTTCGTCCGCATTGGCGGTCCGCCTTGTCCTGTTCGGCATGATGGGCCCATTTGCGGCGGCATTCATGAACAACTTTGGTGTGAGGAAGGTCGTCGTTTTCGCACTTGCCTTGGTGGCGATTGGCTTCATCGGCTCCTTGTTCATGACCAAGCTCTGGCATCTGTTGGTCCTATGGGGGCTTATCATCGGTTTCGGTACAGGTCTTACCGCAGTCGTGCTGGGGGCGACCATTTCCAACCGGTGGTTCACCAAACACCGCGGGCTGGTCATCGGAATGCTGTCCGCCAGTTCAGCGACCGGCCAGTTGGTGTTCCTGCCCATCATGGCTGCGCTGACACAGACGTACGGGTGGCGGTCGGCCGTCTATCTTGTATGCGGTATGATCGTCGTGGCGGCTATCGCAGTTTTGGCTCTGATGCGCGACCATCCCGCCGACCTTAACCTTCCGCTTGTCGGCGAAGTCCATATCACGCCGGTGAGCGGCAAGCCCAATGACAGCCTGGGCAAGATGCTCCTGTCGCCGATCACGATCCTGCGGGAAGTGTCAACATCCTCCACCTTTTGGATTCTCTTTTCGACATTCTTCATTTGCGGTCTGAGCACAAATGGCTTGATCCAGACGCATTTTGTCACGCTTTGCGGTGACTTCGGCATAATGCCCGTCGAGGCGTCAGGCTTCCTGGCAATCATCGGTATCTGCGATTTTATCGGAACAATCTGTTCCGGTTGGCTTTCGGACCGCTTCGACAATCGTTGGCTTTTGTTCTGGTACTACGGCCTGCGCGGGCTCTCGCTGCTATTCCTTCCGTTCACCGACTTCGGTTTCTACGGGCTGACGATGTTTTCTATCTTCTATGGCCTTGATTGGGTCGCCACGATTCCGCCCACGGTTCGGTTGGCGGCAGATCGCTTCGGCCGAGAGAAAGCAGGTCTGGTCTTTGGTTGGATATTCGCTGCCCACCAGCTTGGAGCGGCTACAGCAGCTTATGGCGCTGGATTGTCTCGAACAGAACTCCAGAGCTACCTGCCTGCTTTCTTCATCGCCGGTGGCTTTTGCATTCTGGCCGCCATCCTGTGCATCACGCTCAGCAAAGTGGCGCGAACTGGTCCTGCAGCCGCCGTCGCTCACTGAACCCCTAATTTTTAGGGGTAACTCCAATGCCCATCAAAATCCAACACCTCAATGGATGCCCCCATGGCTGAAGCAACAACCACAAGCGCGGTATCGCAAGCACCGACGTCATCACTGTACTGGCTTGCGTTGGGGACATTCGCGGTTGGAACCGAAGGTCACATGATCGCGGCGATTTTGCCACGGATAGCGTCAGACCTCTCTGTCTCCGTTGAAGCTGCAGGACAACTTGTCACAATTTTTGCGCTGACCTACGCGTTCTCGTCACCCCTTCTCACAACACTTTTCGGCCACGTCGATCGGCGGCGCATTCTGCTTGCAGGTATGGGGCTCTTTGTAATCTCCAATGTGCTCGCCGCTCTCACTCCAAGCTATGGGATGCTCGCGGTCGCACGCGTGCTGCTGGCCATGTCGGCCGGTCTCTACGTGCCGAACGCGAATGCTCTCGGCAGTGCGCTGGTGCCGCCCGAAAGACGGGGCAGGGCGCTCGCCATCGTTAGTGGTGGCCTTGGCGTTGCCGTGGCCATCGGTGTCCCGCTGGGATCGTTTGTTGGAATCACGTTCGGCTGGCGCATGCCGTTCATTGGTGTCGCCGTACTTTCAGCGGTTGCCTTTATCGGATTGATCGCCGGTCTACCCAAGGATATCGGCAAGGGGCTCTCCGCCCCCAGCTTTGGCGATCGTATCAGGGTGATCAAGAGGCCAGGCGTCGGCCCCGCTCTACTTCAAACAGTGTTCCTTGGGATGGGCGCCTACTGCGCCTACACCTACGTGGCACCGTTCCTGGCTGCGGTCGGCGGGATCACCGGATCGGCATTGACCCAGGCACTGTTTGTGTTCGGCGTATGTGCTTTCATTGGTATCGTCGTGAGCGGCCATATTAGCGATAGAATAGGCAGCCGTCGCGTGGTCGCTTACTCGTTCACGGCGATCATCATCGACTATCTAGCGATGTTCCTTCTCCCTCACGTCATGCCACCGGAAAGCACGAAGTTACTGGCGTTTGTCCTCGTCGGCATTTGGGGTTTTTCATCGTGGGCGTTTTTCCCGGCCCAGCAATCGCGATTGATCGGGGTGGCGGGCCATTCGGTCGGCTCCATCGTTCTCTCGCTCAACGCGTCGGGAATGTACTTGGGTTTCTCGATCGGCGCGGGGATCGGATCCTTAGTTCTGACGAAGGTGGACGTTGTCAATCTTGGATGGGTTTCAGCGCTTTTCGTGACTGTGTCCCTGATCCTGCTTGTCTTTACCGGAAGGCACGAAAAGCACGCCACGCTCCACTAACAATCGGCCGAAGTTGCTCACTTTCTAAACCGACAAAACGGAATGAATATATGTCGAATGCTTGGGAAAGGTATTATGCGATCCGGAAACTAGCCTATGAGGCGGCCGAGATCACGCTGTCGGAAGTCTACGGGCTTCCTGTGCAGCTGACTGAGATCGGCGACGACGCATTGGAGGCGTTTGAGGAGCACTGGTTGCACCATCCATATCGGCGCTACGACTGGGAATGGCGAGATGTCGTCGAGTCATGGGAAAACAGGCCATCCCATTTTGAGGTGGCCATCTGGTGCAATTCCTACTTGTCTGGTTTGGCTGTTGGAAAGGTTTCGGACGGCAAGCTTGTGCTGTCCATCTACCTTCTGGAGGGGTCGCCAGTGGAAACGCATCCCCTGAAGGGGCTGGTCCGTTTCTGCGTCGTGGAAGCCGCGGAGGCTTATGCAACAATTCTTGGATGCGATGAACTTCATCTGCGACAGCCGGTTGACGGTGCGCTACCCCTGTATTTCGACATGGGCTTCTTCCTTGCGACCAATCAGGCCAACGTGGTAGTCTGTTCAAAGGAGCTAAACCGATGACATCCGAAGACCTATCGCACCTCCCATCCCTTGAAGAAGCCCGCGAGCGAGCCCGTCGCTTTGTGGCTCGTCGTAAGGCCGAAGGCGACGCGCGGCTGCAGAAGTACAAAGAGACTGCAAAATCTCTTAACGTTCGCGCAGCGGACGAGGCTGACGGTGATTATCCCGTGGGCAATCGCAAAAAAGATACTGGATCCAAATTCGAGATCTGAGCACGCCCGCTTCGTATCCGGTGATGCTAGAGCCGCAAACTAAAGCCGTCTAAAAGAATTTCAGGGCGGAGATCGAGGTCGCTGTCTTCATCTCGTTCCCAACCATGCCGGAGGTACAGCTTTTGAACGCCAATGGCACCATGTCGAACCCTGAGGCAGATTGCTGAAGCTCGCCACGCAAAGGCGAGCTTTTTCGCCTCGTCGATAAAGAGAGACGACAGGCCCTTTCCTGCAAACTTCGGGTCGACCGCGAGATAGCGCAGGCCTGAACCACCATGGATCCAGGCCTCGTTTCCGGGAGTGCCCCAGCGATACATAGTAATTGCACCAACCAGTCGGCCATCTATCTCACCAACTAGAACCGTGGCATCCGCCCGCTTCTGTGCCTGATTTCGCAAATCGGCATAGCGTTCAGCTGACGACACCACTCCGGGCATCTTCGCCGAATTCTGTGTATCAAACGCTTTTACCAGTAGCTCCCCAACGGCGAAATCGTCCGATGGAGTGGCTTCCCGCAGTTTTATTTCGTTCATCTCCCCCCGCTTTCCTGTTAGACGCTCTTGCCCTGGCCCTCAGCGAACACGTCTGCCGCGACACGAGCCGCACTCATCGCGGACGGCCATCCGGCGTAGAATGCCAGATGTACAAGGATTTCACGAAGTTCATCCTCGCTTATCCCGTTCAGCTTTGCCAACCTGAGATGGTCGACCAGGGGTTCGAGCCTCCCTGTCGCCACGAGGGTAGTGACGGTAATCAAGCTGCGATCACGTTTTGAGAGACCAGGCCGTTCCCAGACGTCTTTGAACACCAGATCCTTGGTAAGTTCCGCCAGTTCCGGCGCAAATTGCGCAACATGTTGAATGAAAGCCGATCCGTCCTTGGCGAGGGTAGCCATATGCAATCTCCGGAGTTAGCCTGACGATTATCAGGTTTGAAGCTTGAAAAATGGCCGGAAGTCGTCCCTCCGGCCGGTCACGCTGTTGCTCCGATGTGCGAGCTTAGTGAATGCGCGGCACATCAGGCAGAGAGGAGAGTTCGCAGGCCGTCAGCGCACTGATGGCGACAAGAACCTCTTTACGGGAGAAGCCGCTGTCCTCCCCCCTAGCTATGAGGTCGGTGAAGTCCGCTACTATCTCGCTGCCACAGTCAGTGATGCGCTCTTGCGAGACGGCGAGTGCTTCTTCAATACTGATCATTCAATTCTCCATTCAGTAGTCGGCGATCCGTGAGGTACACGGATGTTCGGTCGACCGTCGTCGTGCTTCGTCGGCGTGCCGATTGCCACCTTTGTCCACGTAGCGTTGTTATCTAGGTGGGAGAGCCCAATGTTGTCTTCAAGAGACATTAGCTTTAAAATCGGAAGCTAATTGCAAAAGTAGATCGGTGGCAGTGTCTCGGCCCATCGCATGGAACCAAGCTCCTCCACGCAGGCCAGTTGAGAACGAAGCTTTGAGCACAGACCAAGACATATAAAAGAAGTGATCGGTTGTGTCCCCTGAGAGGTTTGATATTTCGCGATATGTAGGCCAATGAAGGCCCGAAAGACAGTCAACCGACAGCGCAACGATGGCAGGATTGGCCTGCATCAAGCGTTCCGGCGAACAGTTCCTGTACGAGGAGCAAGGGAAGCTTCGACTGGCATCGGGACAACAATTCGCATTCTCGAGGAGCTACTATCTTGCGCCTGAAGGTCGCTATCATTTGGCTAAAAACGTACGAGAACCGAAGAAAGCTACGCCATTGGATATAAAGCCAACGGCGTAGCGGATGGGCAATCAGAGCGCTTCAAACGCGACAATCGCGGCAGCAGCGGCGGAGCGGGCGCTGAACGGATTTGCTCCGGTAACCAAGCGGCCGCTCGTGACTGAAAAATCATCAAACGGAGCGGGCGGGGCCACGTAGCGACCACCAGCCTTGACGGCGCTTTCTTCGGTGGTCAGGACACCATCATCATGGATCTTGTCGAGCACGCCAGCTAGTTTGTCTGCTTCCGTCGAGAAGCCGGTGAGTTCCAGGCCATCGACAATGGATTTGCCAGTCTTGCCGTCCTTCACGCCCGGAAAAATGGCGCCGCCGTGACAGACTGCAGCAACCACGCCGCCGCGAGCCCAGATGTCAGATGCGACGCTCTGTAACACGGACGCTGTTGGATAGTCGTATACGCTCGCGAACCCGGCTGACGCGAAGAACATTCCGTAATCGTCCGCGATCAAGCTTGATGCCTTTTTAACCCCGCCGTTAAGCAGTTTGTTAATCGGGTGTTCGCCGTCGCCAACGATCGCAACATCGTCGCCCGAAATGAATTGGGAAGTCAGAGAATACGGATCGATTGTGTGCGTACCTGTTTCGCTGGCCAGATCGACAGTGAAACCGGCGCTCGTTAAAGCTAGATAAGGGTGCAGTATTTCGGTGTAAAAGGCGCCGTTAATCCCGCCGTCAGGATAAAACTTTGCGCTGTGGCTTGTAATGGCAATCAATGCCTTCTTGGGCAAATTCGTTGACATCGTCGGTCCTTTCCGCTGCAAGGCGCAGTTTCCAACACCGGAAACCCGCTCAATGTTGCTAGGCGATTATCGGAACAACCGTAATCATACAGAGGTCGTATCCGAGACAGTGTACCCAGCAACGCCTAGTCCTCACATCGACCGCCTCTCAAAGCGGTCGTCCGCAGCTGATGACTAAGGATCGCTCCTTTAGAAAGGAAATCGCTTTCGACCCTATTGACCGGAGAAAGCTTGTTCTGTATCTGTTCTCGCATGACCCAGATTGCTCGAACCATACGAATAGCACCCAGAAACTAACCCGGTTACGGGGCTGTTAACGTGTGTCATTCGAGGGTTCATGATGAGCATCTCTTCCTCGCGCCTTGTGGCGCAGTCAAACTCCGTCGAAATCTTTTATCCTCTCAGCACGGTTCGTTGCGTTGGACCCGTGCTGTTCAGAGATCAGTTGGCCCGAGATATTGCTTGCCTGCTGGACGTCGATGATGACGTCCTATCATGGTCGTGCCGGTCGCTTACGTTGTCTCACGACGGACAGATCTACAAACCTGATTTCGTGGTCGAAAGGGCACACCAGCGTTTTGTGATCGATGGCGTTCGCGACGACGGAACGCCGGATTGGACGCAGTCGAAAGCCATCGATGCTGGTTTCCCTTATGAGGCTATCGCGGCTTCCGCGCTTCCACGTATCCGGCTGAAGAACGCCAAGGACCTGTTGCGCTACGCCCGATATGAGGCTCCTTTATCAGATCGCATCCGACTGCTCGCAGCTCTAGACGAATGCTCTAGGTTGACGTTAGCGGAAGCGCTCATCGTCTTTCGAGAGATCAAGCCAGTAGCTGGCCTGGCCTCGATGGTGCTGCACAGGTTCATCGAAATGGACCTGGACGAACGTTTGATCGGGCCAGAGACCATAGTCCGCCGCAGGCGCGACTAATTCCCCAAAACCTTCCGGAACCATCACGCTGCCTCGTGCAGTGGAGGACGAGCTATGCCTATTGGCACCACAAATGCGAAGATCAATTCGTCTGTCAAACACTACGCGCTCTATCGAACATTCGAACGAGCACTTGAGGAATGCAAATATTTCAGATTGGGCGGCCCGGGTATTATCGCCCTTGTAACGCCCGAAGGCAAAGCCGCCGATGACTATAAGGCTTGCGCGGTTGCCTTCTTATATGAGGGCCTAGAGCGCGACGATTGGGACCATGTCGGATTTGCTTGCATCGCAGCGACCGATAAGCCGCAGCGTGTGAAAGACGAATTCTACGAAAAATGCGGAAAGCGGCAGCGAGCTATCCTGTTCACGGAGACGCGGAGCCTGCCGCCGATCGTCACCGTCGCCATCGATACCTTTATCGACCTGGAGCCCATCAATGAAAACGACCTGCGAGAAGCGTGTGCTCAGGTTCTAAAGCTGAGGATGTCGGACAAACAGGCTCGGCAACTTTTGTCCTTCCCGCCTGATCTGATGTTTGCGGCCTTGCGGCGGAATAGTACCGCCGCAAATGCGATCTTTCGGCTGAGGTCCGTCCCTCCGAGCAATCCAGAAGCGGCGCCGATTGAAGAGCAGGCTCCGCGTCTGGAAGATCTACATGGCTACGGTGCGGCCAAAGAGTGGGGACTGCAGCTTGCCAAGGATTTAAAAGCTTGGCGATCCGGACGGCTGAAATGGTCGGAAGTTGATCGCGGTCTTCTTTTGGCCGGGCCCCCAGGCGTTGGAAAGACGATTTTCGCACGGGCCCTAGCAGAAACATGTGGGGTCAATTTCGTGGCGACCTCCGTCGGGCAATGGCAAGCAAAGGGGCATTTGGGTGACCTTCTTAAAGCGATGCGGGCCGAGTTTGCATCTGCCGTCGATAAAGCGCCCAGCATTATCCTGATCGACGAACTCGACTCGATTGGCGACCGGAGCAGGTTCAGCGGTGAGTATGCGTCATATTCCATCCAGGTTGTGAATGCGTTGCTGGAGGCTTTGGATGGGTCCGCGAAGCGCGACGGCTTAGTGGTCATCGGCGCCACCAACTTCCCAGAGAAGATCGATCCAGCAATCCTGCGCCCGGGCAGGCTCGACAGGCATATTTTTATCGGACTGCCCAGCCTGATCGATCGTGTGGCCATTATCGAACAGATGCTTGGTGAACATGTCGTGGAAGGTATCGACAAACTTGGTCCGCCAACGGAAGCGATGTCTGGCGCTGACCTCGATCGAATGGTTCGGGACGCCAAGAAGCGGGCGAGGCGTGGGAACCGGCAGGTGATGCTCGCTGATATGATGTCTCAGTTGCCCGGCCTCCTCAAAATCAGCGGGGCGTATCGACATGCCATTTCGATCCACGAAGCTGGCCATGCCGTGGTCGGCCGGGCGCTGGGGCTCGGCGTTTTCCTTGGCGTCAGGGTCGCCAGCCAGATCAATCCTCGACTTGAAGTGCAGTCCGCGGGCGGAGCGAGTTTTGAGTTTCCGGTTCTGGAAATCCGCAATGAGCAACGATATCGAGATGAAATCTGCCTCCGGCTTGCAGGTATTGCTGCCGAGAGACTGATCGCGGTCCAGATAGTCTGGATGGCGATCGGTTCATCGCTGCATTGAAAAACAAGCTTCTCGATTTCCAAGACGTGCGTGAGTGCGTCAAGTTTGAGGGAAAGCAGTAGCGTGCTCTGTTCGAGGGTCAACATGTCTGGAGCTTCCTGATAGTGCGGCACGGTCTGACCGTGTCAGGCAATTTCAATGGTGAAGCAACTTTTCGGTCGGCGCAAACTCTCTGACGGAGCGGCCATGTAGGTCGGCAGGAAACGCCATTTGGAGCTGTTTGGCGGCTCAAGGCCGCGTCAATGGGCGGCCACTACAGCGCACGCAGCCGCTCCACCAATTGCCTGAAAATTTGCCAGGAAACTCGCCAATTTCGCCCAAAAAGGTTGATTGTCATCGAGATGGCGAATTCAAGAGGGACATTTGACTTGGAACCTCGAACAAACGGGAAGACCAAACACGGCTCTGACATCATTCTTGAACCCACCCGGTGTGAGTTCATGCTGAAGCGCGACTTGCGGGCCGCTTCAAGTTAACCGGCATGCCTCATCTGGGCGAGCAGTTTCTTACGGAAGACTTCCGCCGGCGTTCGATAGCCGAGGCATTTGCGCGGCGTAGCATTGAGCTGGTTGCAGATCTCAATGAGGTCGGCGTCGGTTACTGACAGGGGATCGACCTCTCTCGAAAGCCATTTCCGCACCCGGCCGTTGGTATTTTCGACGGTTCCTTTTTGCCACGGCGATTGCGGGTCGCAGAACCAGGTCTGGGTGCCGATGCTCGCTTGGAGGTAGGGCCAGTCGGTGAACTCCGTGCCACGGTCGAACGTGATGGAACGACGGGCAAGGTGGGGCAGGGCCTGGAGTGCCTGCACAAGGCCGTTCATGACCGGTCGAGACTGCCGATCGTTGTTGCGCAGAAAGATCGCAAAGCGGCTGACCCGTTCAACGAGTGATGTCACGTTGGCTTTTCCAAACTTCTTTCGGAAGTGGATCAGGTCGCATTCCCAATGCCCGAACTGCTTGCGATCGGCGACCACATCCGGGCGGCGCAGGATGTTGAGTTCCGGGCTAAACCTCTGGCCATGCTTGCGTCTTGCATGTCGAGGCCGCCGCCGAGCCCGATGCTCCGGCAGGTGCCGCCACAGCTTGATTGCTTGGCCGTCAGACGAGTATGCGAACTTGTAGATCGTTTCGTGGCTGACCGATATTGGATGCCGCTCCAAGCGCATCCGGCCGGCGATCTGCTGTGGCGACCAGCCGTGCATGATCCGGTCGATGACGGATTGCCGGATATGCGAGAAGCGCACCAGCTTGCGCAGTTTCGCCCGTCGTTCGCAAGCCATGTCATGCGCCGTGACACAGTAGTAGCCGCTCAGATCCGGGAGGACTTTGTCGACGAACATATTGCGCTTGATCTCGCGAAAGATTGTCGACCGATGTCTTCCGAGCTTCTCGGCGATGACGTCAACGCCAAGTCCAGCCATCCGCCAGCGGGCGATCTTGCGTCGTTCATCCAAATCGATATGGGAGTAGGTACGGTCCATTGCGTCTTCCTTGCGAGTGACAACCCATTGGCATCATTCGCAAGTCGCACTTCATTCTTGAACCCACCCCGGCTACAGTCAATGATCAGATAATCTATCTTATGGAACTAAATCCGATACCGGCTTTGTGCCGCTTTTGCGGCTCTTCGTCATCAGTACGTTCATAGAGGCGCGGATGGCCAACACAACTCCATTCTGCCGCCCCAGCGTTTCTTCATAGCGAAAGCGGCTACAACGATGCGAGTCTTGCAAAGACGGCATGCCTCATGTGCAGGCGTATGCATTTTATTTGGGCTAAGAACTGACTATTTGGCAGGCATAGTCAAAGGAGATGACGATGAGAGTGTTTGATAAAATTAAGCGGTTCGCTGAAAATCGCCGAGCCATCCGCGAGCTCGGAACGTTGGACGATCATGTTCTCAATGATCTCGGCTTATCGCGTTCGCATATCCGTTCGGCCGTCTTGGGCAACTCCCGTTCCTAAGTTTGCACGGCGCTGTTACGTTGTTTCGAAATGATGTGTTGGGAAAGCTGATGGTTTCCTCAAAACCAAAACTGCTGCGTCGGCAGAAGCAAAGAGTCTGGCTGCCCATAAAGTAGCAGGAAGCATCAACTTCCGCCCGCCGTCACCTCAGAACAGACCTTACTGTCCAAGGTTGCTTCAGCGCTCTCCAACGCCGGTCGCGAAGGTGACATGATCCGGAAACCGTTCCTGCCTGCCGATTTTACCTCGTATAAGACACGGTCCGCTTTCGCAAATATGTCTTTGGGCGATTGACCAGGTAGGATTATGGCAGCTCCAACAGACGCAGCGATCCGAATGTTCTGCGTTGGAGTTGAGATCGTCCAATTCATGCCTTTTACGACCCGGGCCGCGATCTTTGCGAGATCTTCGACCGATGAACATGGGTGGATGACAGCAAATTCATCCCCGCCTATGCGAGCGATCATGTCAGCCTGAGGTGCCGCCCGCGAGAGCCTGCGGCTTGCAACTTTGAGGCACTCGTCCCCGGCCTGATGCCCGAAAGTATCATTTACAGACTTAAAACCGTCGAGATCCGCCAAGAGCAAGGCGCGCGCCCCCTGGCCCTCGGCTCCGCATATCTCACTAAGGAAGGTTTCAAACCTGGTCCGGGAACTCAATCCGGTGAGCGCATCGCGTTCCGCCAAGTGACGAAGCTGCTCGACCACAGCCTTCTCGGCAGTGATGTCCTGTTTCACCCCGAATATTCTTGCGGCAGTGCCGTTCGCAAACTCGACACAAGCGGTTATTCTTATCCATCGGTTGTTACCTTTTGCGGTAACTATCTGAGCGTCCAGGGTAAAGCCTTCACCTGTGCGAATTGCCCTATCGCGGGCCTCGTTAAGCAGCTTGCGGGTTTCTGGCGTGTAGAGTTTGACGATTTCGTCCCGCGCCAATGGCGCTTGCGGAACAAGATCAAAGAATTCATAGACCGTATCCGTCCAACTTAGCGTTTGATCCGGCAAGCTGCATTCCCATACACCTATCCGAGCCGCCTTGAACGAGCGATCAAACAGCTCCCGCAAACGTATGAACTCCTCGGAGCCGATCGCGTGAGGCTGCGGTATTTCATATACATTGCAAGACATTTGGCTCCCTCGCCAGCTGAACGAAGATTGTTGCCAGTTTCATCAATATGCCCCAGACCACCATCCCAAACAGAGGATTACACATATTGCTTGCGTTCGGGTTTCTAAAATACGGACCGCACGAATTTCGTTCAATCAAGAATCGCATTCAAGCCCCCGTTCCGAAACTAATCTACAACCCGGCAGATCGCGACGCCCGCGCTCAAAGCGCGGCCAGGCTTTCGCCTGACACAATCAACCAAGACATTCGTTTGGAAATTTCGGAGCACTGGACATCGGTATTCGAACCGAAGAACAAACTCCCGCGCGGATTCATGACAATCCAGTTTCGCTTGACGCACAGACGAAGCAACTGGGCCGGTCCTCAATGTGTGAAAATCGAACGCCTTGAGAGGACTCTAACCGGCGATACTTCCTCTCCAGTGCATGCTTGCGACGAAAACCGGTGTCGTTTGCAGCAGAATTCTAGCGGGTGATCTGATCTGGAATGCAGAATAGCGCAGGTATTCCGCCCGAAATTATCAGCCGGCAGTTCTGGTCCAGAGGTCGCGTGCCTCCTGCATGAGCATCAGGGATTCCGCCCACCGATCGGTCGTGTCCTCCCCGTCCCTCCCCGTGATCGCATAGGGTTTTGGCCCCAGCTCGCAAGTAAAGGCGAGAGTGTCGTTGCTGCCGGCGCGCTTTCGCCAGCTTCTGAAGCCGTATTCCCACCAGCCGAGGAAGAGATCGACCCAGGGCCGATGATGCGCAAAGGAGATTTCGATCTGGACCTGCTCGCGCGAGGCGACCCGGCCGTGAAAGGCCCATGAATTGTCGAGTATCTGATGGATGAGCGCATGATTTTCATCCGATACCGGCCAGGCGAATTCCCGGCCGACGAGGAAATGCGAGATATCGCCCAGCAGCCGCAAATCCGGCAGGCGATCGAGCAGATCGAGCGTGAAGAACAGATCGGTGGTCATCCGGTCGCGATGCGTCTCGATGAGGACGTCGATGCCGGCCTCCTCCCCAAGACGTTGCCAGCCCTCGAGCAGGGGGACGCAATCCTCCAGGCGGCGCAATCGCACATCGGGTTGCAGACAGATGTGATGCACATTGTATTCGGCGGCGATCTCGAGCGCTGGCTTAAGATCGTCGATGGTCTTGGGAAAGCATTGTCCTTCCGCCTGCAAACCGTGCTGCTTGAGCAGCCCTGCGACCCGGCGAACATAATTGCGGTCGTACCAATGGGTGCTGATGCCGTCGAAGTCGGCGACGGCGATCCTCTCCAGGTTCTCTTCGAGAGTCCGCTCCGGATAAACAGCGCTGCGTCGCTCCATGGCCCAGAGCGACTGAAAGATGAGCATGTTCTGCATGATGCCTCCCGTACCAGTGGACTGCACAGATCATGAATTCGCTGTCTTTGCGAGACCGTTCGGTGATGGGTTTTGATCATCGATGCGCTTCATTGCAAAGCGGATGCATTTACGCGCCGGCAGTCACCGGCATGATGGTTTTTCATCAAAATACTCTCGGAAGCCAACCGGCTCCATTAGCACGCCCCGAGCTGCCGGCCATGATCAATTCTCATCAAATCTCTGCTGTCGTTCCGCACCTGTGTCGGAGACATTGAATGCATGATTTCCGGCAATTGGGAGGCAACACCATGGACGACACACTTTACGGCACGCGCGACAAGCGAGGAGACTGGAAACCCAACAAGCTCCTCAAATATCCGCCGGTTTTTGTTTGGCCGGCTCAGCCCATGGCCTTCCTGAAATGGTTCTTCGGCTATCCTGGCTATCTGATGCCCTGGAATATCGTCTATGCGATCGTCGGCACGCTGCTATGGCTCTATGCCACGCCCTCGATGGAAACGATGAAGACCTTCGCGCCGGGTTGGATTGCCTATCTTCTCCTTCGCAACGCCGCCCTCGTCTTCCTGTTCTTCGGCGCCTTTCATCTGCGCCTGTACATGCAAAAGAAGCAGGGAACGACCTTCAAATATAACGCCAAGTGGCCGTCGACGGGCAATTCCGCATTTCTCTTCGGCAATCAGACAGTCGACAACGTGATCTGGACATTCGCAAGTGCCGTGCCGATCTGGACAGCCTTCGAAGTCCTAACCCTATGGGCTTTCGCCAACGGCATCATTCCCTATGTCGATTTTGCCGAACATCCGGTCTATTGCGCGGCGATCATGCTGCTGATCCCGGCATTCCGCGATCTGCATTTCTACCTCGTTCACCGCCTGATCCACTGGCCGCCACTCTATCATGCCGTTCACAAGCTGCATCATAACAACGTCAATCCCGGGCCATGGTCGGGTCTGGCGATGCATCCCATCGAGCATCTCCTCTATTTCTCCGGCGTGCTCATCCATTGGATCGTGCCCTCCAGTCCGATCCATGTCCTCTTCCATCTGACGCATACAGCTCTTGCGCCAGCGCCGGGCCATGCAGGGTTCGACAAGATCGTGATCGCGGACGACACCGCCATCGACACGCATGCTTACGACCACTACCTGCATCACAAGTTCTTCGAGTGCAATTACGCCGACGGCGTCATCCCGCTCGACAACTGGTTCGGCACCTTCCACGACGGCTCGAAGGAGGCAGAGGACCGCATGAACAAGCGTTTCATGGAACGGGCGAAGAAATATGCCGACAAGCAGGCGCGTCGTTCAGGGTCGGCGAACTAGGCCGAGCCCGGCCGGAATAGTCAGGCCGGGCAACGACCTCAAGGACTTGCCAAGAGCGTGCTGTGCTCCATATGCGACATTAGGTTCTCCCCCCGCCGCCGATCCTCAGGTCGTCGATGGCGGGAAATGCCGGAGCCTGCTGGCCCTTCTTTCGCAGGCTCCGGCATGACCAATCATGTCAGCCAAGATAAGGCTCTGGATCAGCCGCTTGGCCGCCGGCACTACGTTCTCAACCGCCTGCGGTTTGACGCTTCCCCTTTCGTTGAAAACGCGCGACGGCCACAAGGCCGACCAAGCGAGGTTTCTTCATTCTACTTCTCCTTGATGAAAAATGATCATGATCGGCGTGGAATGTGAAGGGTCATATCGCGCATGATCGAAATTGCTCGGGGGAGGAGAAAGCCGAGCGCGATCAAGGTTCAAGGCCGGAATGTTCCTCCAGCGAGACGATATCTTTTGTGCATGGCGGCAAGCCGCCGACGGACAGTAACGAGGAGGCAGAAAATGACGACATGGATCGATGCGTGTGCAGCCGAGGAGATCGATCAGGAGGACGTCGTCCGCTTCGATCACGCCGGGCGAACCTTTGCGATCTATCGAAGCCCGGATGACGAATATTTCGCGACCGATGGGCTTTGCACCCATGAAAAGATCCACCTGGCCGAGGGGCTTGTCATGGACGACACCATCGAATGTCCAAAGCACAATGGCCGTTTCAGCTATAAGACCGGCGAGGCTCGCGGCGCGCCGGTCTGCGTCGGCCTGAAAACCTATCCAGTGAAGCTGGAGGGCGATCGCGTCATGATCGGGATCGGAGCATGAGCAACGATGCGGGCATCATCATCGTCGGCGCGGGCGAATGCGGCGCGCGCGCCGCTCTGAGCTTGCGAGAAAACGGCTACCCGCATGCCATTACCCTCATTGGCGACGAGGCTCACCTCCCCTATGAGCGGCCGCCGCTTTCCAAGCAGATGCTGCTCGCCGAGGCAACGCCGCAGGCGCCGACCGTTCTCAACGATATCATGTTGGGCGAACGGGCGATCCGGCATATCGGCAGCGTGTCGGCAAGCGCTATCGACGCCACCGGCAAACAGGTGATCCTGTCGGACGGCCGTGCGTTAGCCTATGACAGATTGCTTTTGACGACGGGCGCCGCGCCCAGGCGATTGCCGAATGTGCCAGCCAATGCGCGCATACTCTATCTCAGGACGATCAACGACGCGCTTGCGCTTCGCCCCTGGATCAGCGCCGACATGCATGTGGCGGTGCTCGGAGGAGGCTTCATTGGTCTGGAGGTCGCCGCATCGGCGCGCAACCGTGGCGCAAGGGTCACGGTGATCGAATCCCAGGAGCGCATTCTCAAGCGCGGCGTACCCGAACAGATCGCGGAGACGATCAGTTCGCTGCATCGTCGCAACGGGGTCGTGGTGAAATGCGGCCTAACGGTCAGCGAGATCGACGCAGACGACCGGCGCGTGAGCGTCCGTCTGGCCGATGGCACCGAGGTGACCGCGGATGTGCTCGTGGTCGGCATCGGCGCGCAGCCGCGCACTGAGCTCGCCGCACAGGCGGGCATAGCCGTCGACAACGGGATCTCGGTCAACGAGCGCCTCGAGACTTCGGTGGCGGATATCTATGCTGCGGGCGACTGCTGCTCGTTTCCGCACCCGCTGTATGGGGGACGCCGGCTTCGGCTGGAGGCATGGCGCAATGCGCAGGATCAGGGCATTCTTGCCGCGGCGAACTTGGCGGGCGCTGCGCGTGGCTATGATGCCGTTCCCTATTTCTGGTCCGATCAGTTCGATCATACCCTTCAGATCGCTGGACTTGTCGATGAAGGACGCACCGTAGTCCGAAGAGACCTGGGCGATGGCGCCTTCATCCTGTTCCATCTCGATGACGGACAGAGACTGGTCGCCGCAAGCGGCGTGGGTTACGGCAATAGGGTCGCCAGGGACATGAAGTTGAGCGAGATGCTGATCGCAAGGCAGGTCGTGCCGCCACTCGATGCGCTGACGGCCGACGCTAACCTGAAATCTTTGTTGCCAAGAGCGGCGTAAAAGGCCGCTGCTGTTTGCCAACTCTAGCAAAAGACGTGAGCAGCGCCCGGGTCGAATTCCAGATTGACATGATCACCGCGGCTGAGGCCCGAGATGGCCTCATGCCCGAAAGGCAAGCGAACGGACAAGGTCTCGTTGGCTGAAATCTGTGTCGTCACGTGCACGTTGTTGCCAAGAAAGGTTATGTCGTTGACGGTGGCGTTGAGGCCCTTGCCCGCCCCGTTGCTGCGCCCGAGCCGGATGCGCTCGGGCCTCAGCATCAGCGCGGCCTTGCGGCCGGTGGTCGCCTGGCCATGGACCGGGATGCGCTCGAAGATCGCCTTGTCGCCGAGTGAAATGGTCGCCTGTCCATTGTCCGATGACAACAGATGACAGGAGATGAAATCGCTGTCACCGATGAATTCGGCGACGAAGCGGGTGCGCGGATTGGCGTAGAGTTCCGGCCCGGTGCCGATCTGGTCGATCACGCCCTTGGAGAACACGGCGATGCGATCGGAGAGCCGCAGCGCCTCTTCCTGATCGTGGGTCACGTAGAGGATCGTCACTTCGGTCTGCTGGTGGATCCGTCTTATCTCGTGCTGGATTTCCTCGCGAAGCTTCTTGTCGAGCGCCGACAGCGGTTCGTCCATCAGAAGCACCGGCGGATCATAGGCGAGCGCCCTGGCAAGCGCGACACGCTGCTGCTGGCCGCCGGACATCTGTGCCGGCTTGCGATCCTCGAAGCCCTCGAGCCTGACGAGACGCAGCATTTCCCTCACCCGGCTATCGACTTCGGCCTTCGACTTGCGGCGAACCTTCAGCGGAAAAGCGATATTTTCGCCCACGGTCAGATGCGGAAACAGTGTATAGCGCTGAAACACCATGCCGATATTGCGCTTGTGCGAAGGCGTCGACAGTAGCGTCCGTCCGTTCAGCAGGATGTCGCCCTTGGTGGGGTTCTCGAAGCCGGCCAATATGTAGAGCGTCGTGCTCTTGCCCGAGCCGGAAGGTCCGAGAAAGGTCAGGAATTCGCCGCGCCGGACGTCGAGATTGACATCGTGCACGGCGACGACCGGGCCGTACTCCTTGCGGATGCCTTTGATTTTCAGGAAGGATTCGCTCATGGTTTCAAAACCTTGCGTACGATCGCGGCCAGCGCCATCAAAGTGACCGTCAACAGAATGAGAAGCGTGGAGGCGGCAGCCACGACCGGGGTGAGATCCTGCCGCAGCGTCGTCCAGACCTTGACCGGCAATGTCTGCAACGTCGGGCTCGCCATGAAGATTGCCACGACCACCTCATCCCAGGATGTCAGGAACGAGAAGACTGCCGCGGAGAAGAGCCCGTGGCTTATGGCAGGTAGCGTTACCCTGATCTTTGCCTCGAGCGGCGAAGCACCGCAGAGCACCGCCGCATCCTCGATGGACTTGTCGAAGCCTTCGAGCGCGCTTGAGATGGACAGGATGGAAAAAGGCAAGGCCAGGACGAGGTGGGAAAGGACGAAGCCGACCAGGGTTCCCCCGAGCCCGATCCGTAGGAAGAAGGCATAGAGCGCAACGGCGAAGACGACGACCGGAAGGATCATCGGCGTCAGGAACAGCGCCTTCAGCGCATCGCGAAACAGGAACTTGCCGCGCACGAGGCCGAACGACGTTACCAGCCCGAGCACGACCGAAAGCACCGTGACGATCGCCGCGATCCTGAAGCTCGTCCAGGCGGACTCCAGCCATTGCGGATCGGAAAACAGCTCGCCGTACCAGCGCAGGGTCCAGCCCGGCGGCGGAAAGATCAACCATTGCGACGAGCCGAATGACAGTGCCGCGATGAACAGGATCGGTAGCAGCAGGAAGGCAGCTGTCAGAACAGTAATGGTGAGAAGCGCATACTTCCACCAGCCGAGCTGGCCGAAATTCAGGAGCATCTCAGCGCCCTCCCGTATTCTGTACGCCGAACAGCCGCAGTTGGACGGCGTAGAGCGACAGCGTGACGACAAGCAGGACAAAGGCCGCCGCTCCGCCCATGCCCCAATTGACGAGGGATTGCACGAACTGGGCGATGAGTTCCGCCAGCATCATGTTCGCCGTGCCGCCGAGCAGTGACGGGGTGACGTAGTAGCCGAGCGACATGACGAAAACCATCAGCGCACCCGCCATCATGCCGGGAGCAGCTAAAGGGAGCAGAACACGGGTGAGGCATTGCCAGCGGTTCGCACCGCAGAGAGCAGCTGCCTGCAGGACCGCCGGGTCGATCTTCTTGATGACGCCGTAGAGCGGCAGGACGATGAAGGGCAGCATGATATAGGTCATGCCGATCGTGACGCCGGTCAGGTTGTTGACGAGCGCCAGGGGCTTGTCGATAAGCCCCATACCAACAAGCATCTTGTTGATCAGCCCCGTCCGCTGCAGCAGCACCATCCAGGCATAGGTACGGGCAAGCAGATTGGTCCACATCGACAGCAGCAGGATCGCAAATACCAGCGAGGCCAGTCTCGCAGGCATGATCGCCAGCGTCCAGGCGACGGGAAAGCCGATCAGCAACGATATGATGGTGACCAGACCGGAGACGATGAAAGTATTGGCGAAGATCTTCAGATAGGTCGCGGATCCGAGCAACTCGGCATAATTGCCGAGCCCGAGCGTCGGCTCCATCACGCTGCGCAGAAGAAGCGCTACGACCGGAAAGGCGAAAAAGATCGCGATGAAGATCAGTGCCGGCGCCACCTGTCCAAAGCCGGTAGGCCTCGCCGCCTTGCGCGTCGGTGCGGTCTCGTCCGCAACGTCCATATATGTCGACATGGCAATCCTTTCCCACCGTGGGCACCGCCAGGCAGCCATAGCCGCCATGCAGGCCCGCACCTCGTATTGCCGCACCGCGGACATGGGTCCGCGGTGCTGTTGACAGCTCGCTGGAGCTTACTTTGCCTGCCAGGCGTACCACTTCTTGCCGATGGCATCCCGGTTTTCAGCCCAGTAATTCATATCGGCATTGACCTGGCTGGCGGTCTGCTGGTCCGGCAAGGTCTTGGCCGTTTCCGGATCCATCAGCTTCGCCGAACCGACGTTGATCGGGGCATATCCCGTCGCCTTCGCCATATCGGCCTGCGCTTGTGCGGACGTCGCAAGCGCGATGAACTTCATCGCCGCTTCCAGGTTCGGAGCGCCCTTGGGAATGACGAGGGAATCGGCTGCCGTGATGTTCTGGCTCCACGACGTCTCGGTCTTGACACCGCTATTGGCGAGCGCGGTCATGCGGCCGTTCCACAGGCTGCCGAACGGCGCTTCCGCCGATGCGACCAGCTGCTGCGACTGCGCGCCGCTCGACCACCAGACAATATCAGACTTGATCGTATCGAGCTTCTTGAAGGCGCGATCGAGATCGAGCGGATAGAGCTTGTCGGCGGGAACGCCGTCGGCCAGCAAGGCGGCTTCGATCACGCCGGGCGCCGACCACTTGTAGAAAGTGCGTTTGCCCGGAAACTTCTTCGTGTCGAAGAGATCGGCCCAGGTCTTCGGGCAGGCACTGACGGCATCCGCATTGCAGCCGATCACGAAGGAATAGTAGAAGCTGCCGACCGAATAGTCGCTGACGAAGCGCGGATCGAGCTTGGATTTGTCGATGACGGAGAAGTCCAGTTTCTCCAGCAGACCATTCTTGCCGGCCTGTGCGGCGTAATCGCCCTCGACGTCGACCACGTCCCAGGTCACGCGAGCCGCCTCGACCATGGCTTTCAGCTTGCCGTAATCCGTCGGGCCGTCCTGCATGACGCCGGTGCCGGTCTTTTCGGTGAATTGGTTCGCCCAGGCGACCTTCTGCGCATCCTGCGTCGTCCCTCCCCAGCTCGTGAAGACCATGGTATCGGCCTTGGCGGGCAGGCATGCGGCCATCATTGCGGCAAAGGCCGCGAGTGCAATTTTTGCTTTCATGTTCCCTTGTCCTTGTTTTTGCAGTCTTTCAGGTCATGCCTTATGCGGCCGCCCGCTCATCCCGCGGGAGAAAAGCTGGCCGGCTTCATAATCTTGTTCTCCGCCACCTCGATCAGATCGCGAATCCTGGGCAGGAAGGCTTGCCACTCAGGGTCGGCAGCCAGTCGCTGGCGTCGCGCCTCGCGATCGTCGAGGCTCGCATAGGCCCAGATGTGGACGATCTCGTTGATCGTGCCGATCTCCGAATAGAAATAGCCGATCAGATCGCCGAGATGGGCTTTCTGGATGGCAATCCCCTCCTCCCCGACGACCTTGAGATATTGCGGGATCGTGCCGTTCTTCAGCCTGTAGGTGCGGATCTCGTAGAACATCGGCGTCACCTCATGACGAAAGGATCGGGGATCGGATCATCCGACGTGCGCAGCCAGATCGTCTTGGTGCGCGTGTAGTCGAGCGCCGCCGCCAGCCCGCCTTCCCTGCCCTGCCCGGAAAGACCGAAGCCGCCGAAAGGCGCGATCGGCGATACCGCACGATAGGTGTTGACCCAGACAACGCCGGCGCGAATGCCTTTCATCAGGCGATGGGCGCGGGTGAGATTCTGGGTGAAGACGCCGGAGGCCAGTCCATAGCGGGTGTCGTTGGCAAGCTTCAGCGCCTCGGCCTCGGTGTCGAAGGAGACGACGGAGAGAACCGGGCCGAAGAATTCCTCGGCGAGCGACGGCGAAGCGACGGCGTCGCAATCGAGGATCGTCGGCGGGAAATAATAGCCCTCGCCGTCTGGCCTCTGCCCGCCGGTGACGAGACGCGCGCCGCTCTGGACGGATTTTTCGACAAGGGCTGCCACATGATCCTGCTGCCGCTTCGTGGCGAGCGGTCCGACTTCGGTCGCCATTTCGAGCGGCGAGCCGATGCGGATCGCCTCCGCCTTGCGCTTGAGAATGGACAGGAAAGCATCCTTGACGCTGCGCTCGACGATCAGGCGGGAGCCGGCAACGCAGCTTTGTCCCGTTGCCGCGAAAATACCGGCAACCTGGGCATTGGCGGCGCTTTCAAGATCGGCATCGGCAAAGACGATGAAGGGCGATTTTCCGCCGAGCTCCAGAGATGTCGAAGCAAGGTTCTCGGCAGAGTTGCGCACGACATGGCGCGCCGTCTCCGGGCCGCCGGTAAAGGCAACGTGCGCGACTTTCGGATGCCTCCCGAGAGCCGCGCCGCAGGACGGGCCGAAACCGGTGATGATGTTGACGACGCCGGCCGGAAAGCCTGCTTCATGAACGAGACGGGCGAATTCCAGAAGCGGCGCCGGCCCATCCTCCGATGCCTTGACGACCATGGTGCAGCCGGCCGCCAATGCCGGGCCGATTTTGACGGCGGAAAGAAAGAGCTGGCTGTTCCACGGCACCATCATGGCGACGACGCCGATCGGCTCGCGGCGGAGCCAGACATCCATGTCGGGCTTGTCGATCGGCAGGTATGATCCCTCGATCTTGTCGGCGAGCCCGGCATAGTAGCGATAGTAATCGGCGACATAGGCGATCTGCGCCGAAGTCTCGCGAATGATCTTGCCGGTATCGCGGGTTTCCAGTTCGGCGAGCTTTTGGGCATTGGCCGCGACGAGATCGGCGAGCTTATAGAGCAGCTTGCCGCGCTGGGTCGCCGTGGTCTTGGCCCAGGGTCCGTCATAAAGCGCCGTTTCGGCGGCATTGACGGCGCGATCGACATCGCTTTCGCGCGCCTCCGGCATCTCGGCCCAGATCAGGCCGGTGGCCGGATCGACGCTTGGATAGCGGGCCTCCCCGTCCAGAAATTCGCCGTCGATATAATACTGGAAGCGCTGCATGGGGTTCACTCCGCAAATGCCGGCATGACCTCGGCGATGAAACGTTCGAGCGAGGCTTTCTTGCGCTCGAACGGCATGCCGGTGTCGATCCAGAAGGAATATTCGTCATAGCCCATCGCCTGGTAGGCCTTCAGCCGCGCAATCACCGTCGCGGCGTCGCCGACGACATTGTTGCTGCGCATGACCGCATCCGACAGCATGGCATTCGCGCGAATATCCTCATCGGGAATGCGCTCGATCAGGCCCTGATGGACCGGCTTCTCGTTCTTGAACCAGGCGAAGAAGTAATTGTAGTAAACGCTGAGCTCGTGGGCGGCCTCAGCGATATCGGCTTCCGACGAGCCGACATAGGTGTGGCGTAGCAGCATGATCTTCGGCCTGTCGATATCAGGGTTCTTAGCGCAGGCGTCGTTGAAACGGCCCATCAGCGCCTCGACTTCGTCATCTCCTTGCCAGAGCGGCGTCACCTGAACGTTGCAGCCGTTGGCGACGGCAAATTCATGCGAGTTCGGATCGCGTGCGGCGACCCAGATCGGAGGATTGGGCTCCTGTAGCGGCTTCGGCGCCGAGGTGGTCGCGGGGAATTTGAAGAATTCTCCGTCATGGGCATAGTCGCCCTTCCAGATGCCTTTGATCGCAGGGATCAGCTCGCGCATGCGCTGGCCGGCGCCCCAGGCGTCGAGCCCCGGCAAAAGACGCTCATATTCGAAGGAATAGGCGCCGCGGGCGATGCCGATATCGAGCCTGCCGTCGCAGATGATGTCGACCATGGCCGCTTCGCCGGCAAGCTTGATCGGATGCCAGAAAGGCGCGATCACCGTTCCCGTGCCTAGTCTCGCCCGCGACGTGCGGCGTGCCAGATCGGCGATCGTCACGAAAGGATTGGGAGCGATGGTGAAATCCATCCCGTGATGCTCGCCCGTCCAGATGGCGTGCATGCCGCCCTTGTCGGCAATTTCGCAGAGCGCGACGAACTCGTCGTAGAGGCTCTTATGGCTCTGGCTCGCATCGAGGCGCTCCATGTGAACGAAGAGAGAGAATTTCATGCTCGTGCCACCTTCGTCGAGACCGGGCGGACCGTACCGGAGGTCTCGTCTCCAAAATAAACGCCGAAATTGCCGATCTGGCTTTCCAGTGCGAAACGAGCGACGATATCGGCTGTCGCACTCGTCTTGAAGCGGGTTTTGGTCAAAGCGTCCGGCTTGAAGAACCTGCCCTCGCGCGGCTCGCCTTGCGACGTGAAGGCGCGGTAGACGATATGATGCTTGCCATCGCTCTTGCCTTCATAGACCGAATAGAGAAAGCCGATCGTCACTGAAAGCCCGGTCAGCTCTTGCAGGTAGTCGCATAGAATTTCGGTCGGGCTCCCTTCCCTTCCCTCGCAGCTCGGCAGTGCAAAGATGTCTTCTCCGAGCAGCAGGATCTCGCCATCGCGCTCCAGAACGGCACCGAGCTCGATATTGCCCTCGGTTGCGGCCGAAACTGCCTTGCTCGCGAGGATCGGCGTGAAATAACCGCCGCGGGCATAGCCCAAACCGTTGCGGCCGCTGTTGTGGAAGGAGGCGATGCGTCCCATGAGGATGACATGGTCGCCGGCATCGATGACCTGCTCCATACCGCATTCGAACCAGGCGGCAACATCGGCAAGGATCGGACAGCCGTCGGCGGCGGCATTCCATTCGACAGTTGCGAACCTGTCTTCAACCGGACGCGCGAAGGTGTTGGAGATATCTTTCTGCGCTTCCGACAGAACATTGATAGCGAAATGCTTCGCGCTCGTCATGGTCGCGAAGTTGCGTGAGGTCTTCGCCAGGCAGACCAGAAGCAACGGCGGATCGAGCGAGACCGAGGTGAAGGAGTTGGCCGTGAAGCCGATCGGCAGACCGGCGTGATCTTGCGCGGTCACGACCGTGACGCCGGTCGGAAATGCGCCAAAGGCGTCGCGCAGCGCCCTTGCATCGATATTTTGCGCCGTCATCTTGGGTCCTCCCCGCATGAAAGCCACTCGGCAAGCAATTCGTTGACGATCTCAGGTGCCGTCAGGTTCACCATATGGCGATGCCCTTCGACGATCCGGACCCAGCCTCTCGGGGCGGCAGCCGCCATCTGCTCGGCCATCTGCGGCGTCGAGTTGGGATCGTCCGAACCAGTCAGGAATAGTGCCGGCACCAGCACCTGCGGCCACCGATCGGCGTAGGTTTCGTCGCCGCCGGCAAATGCCGCATAGGCTGTCGCATATCCTTGCGGATCGACGAGGCCCAACCAGTTGCGGGTCAACTCCCGGGCGGTAGCACTTTGCGCATCGTCGCCGAACCAGCGCAGAAGCGGCCCTTCCTTGTCGACGCCGGTCACCGGGATTGCCGCTGCGCGTGCCAGGACCGCCGCCTTTGCTTCCGAATCACGGCGATAGACGCCGTTGAGATAGGCGACGCGCCTGATCCTCTCACCGAAGGTTGCCGCGGCACCACCGGCGACAAGCGCACCCATCGAATGCCCGGCAACATTGGCAGCGTCGAGCGCCATCTCATCAAGGAAGCCGCCGAACCAGTCGACGAAGGCTTCCAGGCGGCTGCCGGCAGGCAGCGATCTGCTTTCGCCATGGCCAGGCATGTCGACGGCGATGACGCGATGGCTCCCGGAAAAGGCAGCGATCTGCGGCAGCCAGGCTTCGAGGCGCATGCCGACGCCGTGAATGAGAACAAGGGGCTCGCCTATGCCCACCTCGTGGTAGGCCGTCCCGCCTGCCGTGATCTTACGCGGCAATCCTTCTGCCTCGGGGACATTGGCTTTGCTCTGCGCTATGGTGTCCATCGTCGACATCTCCGCGTCCAATCCGTCAGACGCCGGCAGGATTTGAGACGTCCTGCCCCAGGTCCTTGAGGTCCTGATAGCGGTCGCCGATACGATGATGTGGCCGGCCGCCGACGGAAGCGCCGAGTGCGACGACAATCTCGTCGGCAGCGGGAGCATCGGCGATCGACGTCTGGATCGTCAGATAATGCGAGCGGCGCCCTTCGTCGTTCTTGTCCATCAGCGGGATCATGATCGGCGCGTTGGCCGGGCCACGCGTATTGCAGAAGGCGAGATAGGACTTGGCGCCGACGGCATGGCGATAATGGTTGCCGAAACGCAGCGTATGGATCAGTGCAGACGCATGTTCGATCTCGCCGTCTAGGCCGACCACTGCCGATTTTCCATAGGCTTCGACGGCCTCGCCCGATCCGACCGCCTCGATGATCATGCTGGTGAGCAATTCACCGAGAACCGGCGCTGCGGCATGGATCTCGGGCTTCAGATCCTCGACAAAGCCGCGACCGGCCCAGGGGTTCTTCACGATCGCACAGGCCGAAAAGAGCTTCAGAGGCGTGGGCGCTGCTTTGCCCCCTTCAACCAAGGTGGTTTCGATCTGCAGGACGGTTTTACGGATTTGAAAGGTCATGGCTCCGCTCGTTTTTCTAGGTTATGTATGATGGTATGCCATAATACAAAACTGTCAAGCGGCTTCGCGCAAACGAGCGGAAAACTTAAGTGAACAGAGAGAAAATGTAATTATAACAGATGCTTATTCATCAAAGCGAAAGTGATTGATCATGGCATGCTAGCCATCATCTTCATGCCAATATTCTGGGTGAGCCTGCAGGCTGCGACTGCATTCCCAGTTTTTTTGATGTTCCAATTTTGTATTATTGATTATGGCATACCGTCACATCGAATGCCGCGGAGAGTCAAGCCCGCATCGTGAGGGTGCCTTTAATTTGGTGAGGTCGCCGAGATGGCATTAGGTGCGATGCCGCCGTACATCGGCAAGGAGCGGCGTACCGGATCAATCGATCGGTTGGCGTCCTGAGAGAACCGCCTGTGCGATTGCGCTGGCGCTGGCGACATGCTCCATGGCTGCCTGGTAGGCGCCCTCGCCGTCTCCGCGCCGGATGGCATCGACGATCCGCGCCATCTGCACTGGCCCCTGAACATCGCGATTTTGCGTCTTGATCGTCATCGAGCGCAGATGATTGATGCGCACGGTCAGAAGATTGACGACGCCCCACGCGATGTGGCGGTCGACCATGCTGAAAAGCGTCTGATAGAAGGATGAGGTATGGGCGAGTACACCAGCCATATCCTTGTCCCGGTAGCTGTTTCTGATGTCCTCAAGGGATTTGTCCAGAGCATCGGCAATGGCGGGATTGCGCTGCTCGGCGCAAAGACGCGCGGCCATGCCTTCCAATGCGCCGCGGATCTCATAGATCTGCTTCGCCTCGTCATGGTTGAGCTGGGCGACGATCGGCCCCTTGTTCGGCAGATTGGCGACGAGGCCTTCGGATTCGAGGTGGCGCAGAACCTCGCGTACGATCGTGCGGCTTACACCAAGCTGGGCGCAGAGATCACGCTCCACCAGACGATCCCCCGGGCGGAAATAGCCATTGAGGATCGCCTCCCGCACTTTGTCGAGCGCCAGTTCGCGCAACGTCTTGGCCGGACGCTCCACGCGAATTGCCGTGCCGTGCGCATCATCATTCATTCCAACACCTCGGTTTCAGACGTCAACTTCCGTCCCTTACCGCAGGGACGGGCAAGTTTCGGATACCATATTATGGCCTACCAAGATTATGTAATGGCGAGATGGAGTCAATGCAACTGGATAAACCGTTGCGAACAACCCCTACTCCAATGTCACCGACAAGGATATCAGGAACTTTTTTGCGACGGGCGGGGCGCGGAAGTCTGATTGGGAATATGAGTGGGGAGCTGATCCAGGCTCGACAAATTCCACTCCGCAGTCTTCCGACCACGGAGTTCTGCCCTTTTCTGCCAGGCATCAGTACGCAGCAACGGCGCCTCGGAACTGCAGGTCAGTTCAATCTGGCGAGCGGCCTGCCATCGGTATCGAAGAGGTGGCAAGCGGCAGGTTCCATGTCGAGAGACAGAGCTGTGTGCAGCGGAGTCGTATCCGTACCTTCCGTCTGCACGACAAGCGACTGGTTCGATCCGATATCCACATGCAGGATCGTGAGGCCGCCGAGCCGCTCCGCCAGCATTGCTTGGCCGGGGAAGCGTCCATTCGGGTCGATGCGGATATGTTCAGGGCGGATGCCAAGTGTCAGGTTGGCTCCTACCGTTCCGCCGAAGGCCGGCACGGTGATCCTGTGTCCGCCCGGCAGCGCGACGGATATGCCTTGAGGTCCGGTCGATTCGACCACAGCCGGAAGAAGGTTCATCTTCGGCGAGCCGATGAAGCCGGCCACGAAGATATTTGCCGGTCGGTTGTAAAGCTCAAGCGGCGAACCGACCTGCTCGATGCGGCCGGAGTTCAGGACCACGATCTTATCGGCCATGGTCATCGCCTCGATCTGATCGTGGGTAACGTAGATCATCGTTGCCGCCAGCCGCTCATGCAGCCGCATCAGCTCCAGCCGCATGTTGACGCGCAAAGCGGCATCGAGATTGGACAAGGGTTCGTCGAAGAGAAAGATCTTCGGATTGCGTACGATCGCCCGGCCGATGGCCACACGTTGCCGCTGACCGCCCGACAGGTCCTTCGGCCGACGGTCGAGCAGATGCGCGAGCTCAAGAACCTCGGCAGCTTCCCTGACCTTGCGATCACGGTCGGCCGGGGAAACGCCTGCGATCTTCAGCGCAAAACCCATGTTCTCGGCGACCGTCATGTGCGGATAGAGCGCATAGGACTGGAAGACCATCGCCAGGCCGCGTTGCGACGGGTCCACGTCGTTGGCGCGAGTGCCATCGATCATCAGATCACCGCCGGTGATCTTCTCCAGGCCGGCGATCATGCGCAACAACGTAGACTTGCCGCAGCCGGACGGGCCGACAAAGACCACGAATTCACGGTCGTCCACATCCAGATCGATGCCCTTGATGACTTCGAGCGCGCCATAGGTCTTGCGGGCGTCGCGCAGCTTGAGATTAGCCATTGCTGGCCTCCTTTCTTTCGATGGATGGACTGGCGCCAATGTCTGCCTCTTGCCCGAGGATGAGGCTGGCCGCGCCGATCAGGCCGGCATGACGCCCGAGCTGGGCGGCAACAATGGGGACCCCGCGATAAGCCGGCATGGCGCGTTCGCGAACGGTCGCCACCACAACTTCCTGCAGAAGATCGAAGCCATGCGAGATACCGCCACCCATTACCAATATGTCTGGCGAATAGAGATGCAGCAGATTGGTAAAGCCAATGCCGAGCCAGCGCGCTTCCGCATCCAGCAATTCCATCGCCAGCACGTCGCCCTTTCGTGCAGCCTCAACGACATGCCGCCCGCTGACATCGCCATCGCTGGCAATCGCACGCATCAGCGAGCCGTCGAATTTCCGGGTCCGTGCCGTTGCATGACGCCCCAAAGCCGTTCCCGAGGCAACGGCCTCGAAACAACCGATCGCGCCACAAAAGCACCGCTCCCCTTCGTTCGTGATGGTCATATGCCCGATCTCGGCCGCCAGGCCGCGCCGGCCGTGCAAAGTCCGGCCGTTGGCGATCACGCCGCCGCCGATACCCGTGGAGACCGTCACGAAAACCATCGAATCCGCGCCGCGACCCGCTCCGTAGTGCCATTCGCCGAGGGCTGCCGCATTCGCGTCGTTCTCCAGCCGGATCGGCAGTTCGAAGCGATCGGAGAGAATGGTCGCCAGCGGCACCTCATGCCAGCCGATAAGCGTCGGCGGCCCGATGACGATACCGGCCTCGGGGTCGAGCGGTCCCGGTGCGCCGACACCTATGCCGATGGGAGAAAGGTCGGGCGTTTGCGCCAGCACCTCGGCTGCGAGCTGTTCCATCTGCCGCGTCACCGCCGCAGGTCCATCGGCGGCCGCCGTCGGCATGGCCGAGAAGGCCAGAAGGCTTCCTGCCTCGTCGACGAGTGCGGCGCGAAGCTCCGTTCCGCCGAGATCAAAGGCAAGGGCAACCTTGTTCACGCAACCCCGCTTTCCAAGCCATGGAGCCAGGCGATGCGGCCGGCTAGATCCTTGTCGCCGAAGGCGAGCGAACCGAGAACAACCGTCTGCGCGCCGGCCTTGCGCAGGAGCGGCACTGTCTGCTCGCGGATGCCGCCATCGGCCGCAAGGATGATCTGGTCCTCACGACCGGATTGCTTGAGCAAGTCACGCGCTTCCAAGAGCCGGTCGCATGCCCTATCGGAAAGGCTCTGCCCTTTGACGCCGATGGACGTGCCAAGCAGCGTCACGAAGGCAACATGATCGATGAACGGCTTGATCGCCGAAACCGGCGTTTCCAGCCGCAGCACCACCCCTGCTTCGGCGCCAAGCTTTCTTGCGAGCCCTACAGCACGCAACCCCGCCTCGCCATTCTCGGCGTGGACGCTGATCAGATCGGCTCCCGCCTCGATGAACTGGCGCGTCTGTTCCTCGACGATTTCACCTTCGACCATCAGATGCACATGGATGGGCTTGGCGGTCGCTTTGGCGATGCGGGCGACGAAATCCGGAAAGAACAGGAATCCCGGGGTAAAGCGGGCGTCGGCGACATCGATATGGTGCAGGTCGACAAAGGGCTCGATCCGCTTCAGATCGGTTTCCATATTGGCAAGATCCGCCGACCAGAGCGAGAACTCGCCGAGCAATCGGTTACGGGGCAGTGCGGCGATGGCAGCCGGGCCGGAAAGAGGTTTGGATGTCATGATCGAAAGAGGCTCCGGATTGAACTGGATGCAAGGAAATCGGTGATGGCGCCTTGGATTTCGGCGAAATGCCGCGCCTTGTCGGCGGTCTTGGCAGTGACTTCGATGTAGCGTGCGCCGGGAACGGTTTCGGCGAGCGTGAGGGCGCAGGAGAGCGGATGGATCGCATCCTGTTCGTTTCCGATGACCAGCGTCGGAACTTTGATGGCTGCCGTGTCGGCCTTCGATACGCCAGGCCCATCGGCGGCGATGTCGCCAAGGACGGATGCGAAATCGAAGGCGTCCGGCCGCTCGAAATAGCCGAGCAGCGAAGAGAAATTGTCGGGCGCCTCGGACGCGATCCGACGCCCGATTTCCGAGGCGATAAAGCGTTCCCTGGCTTCCGCAACCGGATGTGAACGGATCAGGGCCGCAACGGCGCGACCAGGCTCGAGATTGTCCGGTGATGCCTCGAATATCCAGGCGGGACGCACGAGAACGAGTCCCGCGACACGGTCGGGGTGATGATGGGCAAGATGCAGCGCAATGGCCGCTCCCATCGAAATGCCGCCGACAACGAAACGGTCAAAGCCGTATTCGGTGGCCGCTGCCAACACGTCCTCGGCGAACATATGGATCGAAAAAGGTCGCGCGCTGCCAAGCGACGAGGCGCCATGCCCGCGGCACTCCAGCGTCAGTCGATGGATATCCGCGGAGGTTGGAACATTCTGTGCTACCTGTGCCTCGTCAGCGCCAAGACCGTGCTGAAAGACGACCGGAAGCCCCTGCCCTTCGCGATAGACGGCAAGGCTTGCATCGGCACGCATGAATGACGTCTTTCCCATCAGATCAGCCCCTTAAGGAACGCTGCAACGCCGCGGGCCTCGGGCGCCGAGAGGCCATGCGTGACGAGTGGGCCGTCGAAGCCCACGGCCCGCAGCCGTGCAATGAAATCAGGAAAATCGACGACGCCCTGCCCCGCGGTTGCGAAGCGACCATCGGCATGACGATCCTTGGCATGCGCGAGAGCTATATGGCCCGCCGCGGTTTCGACCGCCTTCTCGACGATCCCCCGCGCCTGCTCCGGCGTCGCCTGCTCGAACAGATTGGCGGGATCGAGCACGATGCGCAGCCGTCGCGATCCCATTTCCTCGATCAGCCGCCTGGCGTCCTTAGCCGACGTGACAATATTGGCTTGCTCCGGCTCGATGCCGAGATCCACACCATGCCGCTCCGCCAGTTCCAGAGCTTTCGACATTTCAGCCGCCATGTCGGCCCAGGCGGCGGGATCGCCGTTGTCGGGATGATGGGCCCATTGGTCGTTCGGGTCGCGCGTACCGGTGCAAAGCGTAACGAGCGGAATGGAGAGTGCCGCCGCCGTCTCGATGACGACGGCGAGTTGGGCCATGCCCGTTCGACGCACGGATATGTCCGGATGGGCCATGTTGTAGGTGCCGGAGAGAGCTGCAAGCGAGATCCCGGTGGCGCGCACTGCCGTCCGGATTTCCGCAAGCGTCGTCTCAGCGACGGCATCGGGCATCGAGGGCAGTCCGCAGCAGGCGAGATTGAACTGCACACATGCGTAGCCGCTGTCGCGCACGGCCGAGAGAACACCGAGCGGCTCGGTCCCCGGAAAGGTCTTGGCGAAGATCCCGATCTGCATCAGACCGCTCCCGTGACCAATGCAAGTTCGACGCGCTCGCCCAGTTCTACCGATCGGGCGATCGCCACCATCGCGCGGATCGAAGCCAAACCGTCCTCGACGTCGGCCCCGCGCATCGGCGCACCATTCAACGCCGTATCAGCGAGGCCTTCGAGCTGCCGGCGGAAGAAATGGCCGTCGGCACCGAGCGGCTTCCTAGTGGTCGCATCCTTCTCATGGAAAATCTCGACCTCGCTCGAGCGGAAGTACCAAGGATTGAAGGTCTTGGCGAGGATCGAGCCGTTTTCACCATAGAGCTGGAAGCCCTCATGCCAATCCATGCGCACGGCAACGGTCAGATCCAGATGGCCGAGCGCGCCATTGGCAAATTCGGTTTCCACGAACCAGCAGTAAGCACCGGCTCGTTCTAGAAGCCGAGCGCGCACTGCAACGATATCGCCGCAGAAGAAACGCGCGGTGTCGACCAGATGCGAGCCATGCGCCAGCATGAAATATTGCCGCAGGTCGGCCTTCGGATTACCGGCCGGCTTGCGCGCAAGCTTGCTGGTGACAGGCAAGGGCTGCACCGCATCCGTATTGGTATAGCGGTGGGTGGAATCGCAATACCAAGCCTTCATCGCAAAGATCTGGCCGATATCGTCGCGGACGAAATCACGCGCCGCCTCCAGCGCCGGATCGAAGCGCTTCATGTGCCCGACCTGCAGAATCCTGCCGGAGCGGCGCACGGCCTCGGCGAGCTGCAGTCCCTCCTCGATCGACACGCCAATGGGTTTCTCGCACAGCACATGCTTTCCGGCTTCCAGCGCCTTGATGGACATCGGCACGTGATAGGCGTCGGATGTCGCGACGATCACGGCCTCGAGATCGGGATCGGCGAGCATTTCATCATAGTTGTCGTATATCTTCTGCGGCTCGTAGGTCGCGCCCATGCGTGCCAGGAGATCGGGCGCCGCATCGCAGATCGCATAGAGATCGGCATTCCTGGCCTTCACGCAGGATTCCAGATGCGCGAACTGGGCGATCGGCCCGCAGCCGAGCACTCCGACGCGAAGACGGCGATTTTCCTTTTCGATCATGGTTCTCTTCCTTATGCGCCGTAGCCGCGCATGGTTTCGCGGTTGGCTCTGACCGCGGCGGCAGGGTCGGCGGCTGCGGTTTCGGATTCTTCCTCCAACACCAGCCAGCCATTGAAGCGCGGCGCTGCGGAGACGAGATCGATCACGGCAGGCGTGTCGAGAATACCCTTGCCGAGCATCGCCCATCGGTCATTGGCGTCGACGTCCTTGAGGTGCAGGTAGCGGATGCGATCCTGGTAGGCGCGCATCGTATCGAGCATGTCAGCATGTCCGCGCAGGATATGGCCGGTATCCGGCACCCAGCCGACCAGGCTCGGGTCGAGCAAGGCGAAGATGCGGTCATAATCGGCGCGGTCGAACAGCAGAGTATTGTGATGCGAACTCGGATGCACGGCGACATCGACGCCGCTGGCTTTGCCCAGTTCTCCGGCGCGATTGTAGAAGTCGCCGGCGATGGCGAACTTGTCATCGCGCGGGCCGTCTGAGACGACGGTGGCCGAGCCGATGGAGACGAGTGCGCCCGGAAAATGGGCGGCGTAGTCGATCCAGCGCCGCGCCGTCGCAAGATCGTCCTTAGTCGCATCGGCGACCGTGAAGCCGCTCTTCGAGCCGAAGGCGAAGGAAACGAGCGTCAAGCCGTGACTTTTCAGCGCGCTCGCGAAAGCATGCGGGTCTGCCGCGTAGCGGCCGATCATCGTATCGGTGATTTCGATGCCGAGATAACCGCCGGCGGATATGGCCGACAACAGATCGTCGGCCGTTCCTCGCCAGGCATCGCCGAGCATTTCCCACGTAAATGTCTGGCAGCCGACTTTTATGTCCTTGCTCATTCCCGCTATTCCTTGATTCCGCCTTGGGTCAGGCCTTCGATGATGTGTCGTTGGAAGAAGAGCACCAAGACAATGAGCGGCACGGTGACGACAGCCGATGCGGCGGCGATGTCTCCCCAGGGCACGTAATATTGGTTGGTGAAATTGGCGATGCCGACCGGGATCGTCTGGCTGTCGCTATCCGAGGTGAAGGCCAGCGCGAACAGGAACTCGTTCCAGGCGGTGATGAAAGCAAGCAGGCCTGTCGTGACCAGGCTCGGCAGCGACATCGGCAGGATGATATGCCAGAGCAGGCCGACCGGACCGACGCCGTCCATGCGGGCCGCCTCGTCGATCTCGCGCGGCAATGTCTCGAAGTAGCCGAACAGGACCCAGGTCACCAACGGCAGTCCGAGTGCGAGATAGGTGATGATCAACGCCGTATAGGTATCGAGCAACCCGAGATCGGACGCAATGAGATAGAGCGGGCCGACCAGCGCGATCTGCGGAAACATCGACACCGAAAGAATGACCGTCAGGATGCCGAAGCGCCCTTTCACATCGAGGCGCGACAGCGAAAAGGCGGCGAGCGAGCCGACGATCAGGCAGAGAGCCGTGGTCGACAACGCGACGATGAGCGAGTTCAGCACATAGTGATGCAGGCCTTTTTCGATGAAGGCGTTATAGTAATGCTCCAGCGTGAACGGGTTCGGAATGAGCGAGGGCGTTCCCTCGGTCAGTGCCTTGTCGAGCTGGAACGAGGTCGAGAACTGCCAAAGGAACGGGCCGGCGGACCAGATGAGGATAAGCAGTGCGCCGAAATAGATGACGAGGCTTTGAAAGACGGAGCGGCTTTCGTTCATGTCGTCTTCCTTATCTGCCGCACGAGGAAGATGCAGAAGACAACGGCGATCAGCCCCTCCGTGATGAACATGGCGGTCGAGACGGCCGAGCCGTAGCCGAACTGAAGCGTCGAAAAGAGCACCTTGTAGGACAGCGTCGAAAGCGTCTCGGTGGAATCGGCCGGGCCTCCGCCCGTCAGCACATAGACCAGATCGAAGACACGGAACGCATCGAGCGCGCGAAAGAGGCCGGCAATCAGCAGCGTCGGCATCAAGAGCGGCAGCCGGATATGCCAGAAGATCGTCCAGGCTCGCGCGCCGTCCATGCGGGCGGCCTCGACCAGGGATTTCGGAACGGTTTGCAGCCCTGTCAGCAGCAGAAGCGCCATGAACGGCGTGGTTTTCCAGACGTCGGCAAGGATGATCGTCGTCAGGGCCGTATCGGGCGAGCCGTACCAGTTGACGTTCTGGTCGATCAGCCCCGCATGCAGCAGGATGAAATTGATGATGCCGTGCTGACCATCGAAGAGCCAGCCGAACATCTTCGATGTCACGACGGTCGGCATGGCCCAGGGCACGAGCATGGCGGCGCGGATCATGCCGCGGCCGGCGAAGGTCTCGCAAAGGATCAGCGCCATCGCAAGGCCGATGAACGTCTCCAGCCCGGTCGAGATCACGGTGAACCAGATGGTGTGCCACCAGGCATTCCAGAAAGGCGGATCGGCCAGCAATTGCACATAGTTGGCGATGCCGATGAAATCATTGTCCTGAGTGATCAGCGAGCGATTGGTGAAGGACAGATAGAGGCCGTTGAAGATCGGATAGAAGGATACCGATGCGAGCGAGATGAAAGCCGGTAACAGCAGCAGCCAGGGCCAGAGGGCGCTTGGCAGCGCCCTCGATTTGCCTGGGGTTCGCTCGGACGCGGGAACCGTCATCGTTACGGCCATTTCAGCCAACGATCTTGTTGATCTGGGTAGCCGCCGCCTGCAGTTCCGCCTTGACGTTGCCGCTGACCAGCGCCTTCGAGATGCTGGACTGCAATGCCAGCGTCACCTTGGCATATTGCGGCGTGATCGGCCGCGGTGTGGCGCCGGTGAAGACGCTCTGGAGGCTCGCCATGAACGGCTGCTCGGCCTTCAGCTTTGCATCCTGGAATATCGCCGAGCGCGAGGGTGCAAGACCGAAATTAAGGGCCAGCCGGGTTTGGGTTTCCGGCGACGACATCCAGGTCAAGAATTCGATCGCCGCTTCCCGCTTCTTGGAATTGGCATTGATGCCCAGCTGGTAGCCGCCGAGGCACGCAGCACTCTTGCCGCCGGCAAAATGCGGCAGCGGAGCGACGGCAACCTTGTCGACGACATGCGAGGCCTTTGGATCCTGCGCGATCGGATAGACATAGGACCAGTTGCGCATGAACATCGCCTCGCCCGACGTAAACGGCTGGCGAGAAGGCTCCTCATCCCAGGACAGGACGTTCTGAGGGCTGATCTTCGTCTTGTTGATGGTGTCATAGAGGAACTGGATCGCTTCGACGGCAGCATCATCGCCGATGACCGAGGATTTACCGTCGGCGGAAAGGATGGAACCTCCGTTGGACGCAATGATTTCGACGGCGTCGCAGATCAGGACTTCCGCCTGTTTGCCCTGCCAGAGATAGCCGAACTTGGCGTCGCCGGCCTTCTGTGCCTCAGCCGCGATCGTTGCCATGTCGGCCCAGGTTTCCGGCACCTTACCGCCGTGCTTCTCCACGAGATCCTTGCGATAGTAGAACATGCCGGAATCGACGAACCACGGCAGCGCGGTGAGTTTGCCGCCATAGGTGCAGGCGGCGACCGTACCGGGGAAATATTCGGCGCGCTTGTCCTTCGGGAAATATTCGTCGAGCGGCAAGGCCCAGCCCGCCGCCGCAAAGCCTGCGATCCAGATGACATCCTGGCTGAAGACATCAGGCGTCCCATTGCGGCGTGCCAGCTGCTGGACGAGCCCCTGATAGACCTCTGTTGACGAGCTTGGCGGCGGCAGCTCGATGAACTTGACGGTCACCCGGCTTTGCGACTCGTTGAAAGCCTTGACGAGATCGCCAAGCCCTTCCTTGCCGAAGAAGCTGGCACTGGCAAAGCTGATTTCCGTCCGGTCGGCGGCGCGCGCCGGGCGTATGCCGAAGCCGGACGCAACGCTAAGTGTCGCCGCGCCCGCCGCACCGAGCAGCAGCTGGCGGCGGTCGAGCATTATCGATTGGCTGATCATCTTGGAGTCAGCCGGCGTCTTCTTGAAACCTGTCATGTTTCCCTCCCAGGAAGACTGGCGACCTCCGTATCTCCGCGCCAGTATTCGCACATGTTTCATAAAAAATTGTCGCGCGTCAAGAAATAAGATGCTTTAAATCACATCTGGAACCGTCGTTCGGGTGCGTCGACGCGCCGCGAACGAATGAAGTGCATCAGGGAGGATTGAAAATATGACAGGAAATTCAAAGGAAAAGCTCGGCGTCGGAGTCATTGGCTGCGGCAATATCTCCATGACTTATCTGCGCAATGCGGCGTTGTTTGCCGGCGTCGAATTGCGCGCCTGCGCCGATATATCGGCCGATGCGGCCGCACTGCGCGCTCGTGAATATGGCATTCGCGCCTTGAGCGTCGACCAGCTGCTCGCCGATCCAGAGGTTGATCTGGTCCTGAACCTCACGGTTCCCGCCGTGCATTTCGACGTGACCATGTCGGCCCTGTCTGCCGGCAAGCATGTCTTCACCGAGAAGCCGCTCGCGACATCGGCGGCCGACGGCCGTCTCCTTGTGAAGGAAGCCAGGCGCCGCGGCTTGCGGCTGGGCTCGGCCCCCGACACATTCCTCGGCGCGGCGGGCCGTCGGGCACGGCGATTGATGGAGGAAGGCGCGATCGGGCGTCCGGTCAGCGGTACGGCCTTCATGATGGGGCGCGGCATGGAGCACTGGCACCCCAATCCGCACTTCTACTACCAGCCGGGCGGCGGTCCTGTCTTCGACATGGGCCCCTATTATCTGACCATGATGGTGAACCTGCTCGGGCCGGTCGTGCGCGTCATGGCGATGGCGACGAAGGGCCAGGAAGAACGCCTCATCACCGCCGACGGCCCTTTCAAGAACACGAGCTTCAAGGTCGGCACACCGACCAATGTTCTCTCGCTGCTGGAATTCGCATCTGGCGCCACGGTCAATTTCGGCGCCTCCTGGGACGTCTTCCGCCACTCCAATCATCCGATCGAACTGCATGGCACCGAGGGGTCGCTGCGCCTGCCAGACCCCGACACGTTCGGCGGAACGGTATCCCTGTCCGAGCGGGGCGCCGATTGGCGTGATTTCGACAGCGACGGCGAACTCTATGGGAAGAGGAATTGGCCATATGCGGCGCCGGATCGGGCGAATTACCGCATGCTTGGCGTTGCCGATCTTGCGCGCTCGCTTGAGGAGAACCGGCCGCCACGGGCGTCCGGCGAGCTTGCGCTGCATGTGCTCGAAATCATGGAGGCCATTCTGGCTTCAGGAGAAAGTGGACAATCCGTCAGGATTGCGGGCGATCTTACGCAACCGCCATTGCTCGGCGAGGACGAAGCGCGCAGTCTTCTCGCCTGACGCCAGCCAGGGGACGCTGATATGACCAAACAGCCCGATGAAAACGCCCGACAGCTTCTCGATCTTGGCAAGAGATCGAAGCCTCGCGTATTCGAAGATGGTACGCCCGAACAAGCCCGCCTCGATTACAATGCCGGCTTCCTCTCGGTTCAAGGCGCCAAGGAGACCGTAACCTCGTCAGAGGACAGGCAGATCGACGGTCCGAACGGCCGGATCAATCTGCGCCTCTATCGTGGCGTCGATACACCATCGGGGGATGCCGCCGCCCTGCTCTATCTCCACGGCGGCGGCTGGATGCTTGGCAATCTCGATTCGCATGATGAGATTTGCCGATGGTTCGCCAATATCGCGCAGTGCGTCGTCATCTGCCCGGACTACCGTCTGGCGCCCGAACACAGGTTTCCGGTCGGCTTGGCGGACTGCGCGGCGACATTGACCTACATGGCTCGGAATGCGGCCGAACTCGGCATCGATCCGCTGCGCATAGCGGTCGCCGGAGATAGCGCCGGCGGCAATCTTGCGGCGGTTCTGGCGCTGATGGCGCGCTCTGGCGAAGTGCCGACGCTTGTGGCGCAGCTACTGATCTATCCCAATACCGATGCCGCACAGACGGCGGACAGCTATCGTCGCCATGGCGAAGGTTTCGGCCTGACGTTGTCAACGATGCGATGGTTTCGCGATCACTATGTCCGCAGCAGTGCGGATATCCTCGATTGGCGAGTTTCGCCGCTGCGCGCGGAAAGTCTGGCGGATGTCGCCCCCGCCTTCGTCCTCCTTGCGGAGTACGACATCCTTGCCGACGAGGGCCTCGCCTATGCCGAGCGTCTGCGAGAAGACGGTGTCCCCGTGGTACTTCGCCAATGGCCCGGGCAGATCCACGGCTTCGTCTCGATGGGCAAGTACATTCCCGTCGCGCGGCAGGCGGTCGAGGAAGCGGTTGCGGCATGGCGCGGCTTCGAAGAGGTTTCCGATCAAACGATGCCTTGAGGCGGTCAGGCCGATTGCCGCATGACCAGCGTGCCGTTCAGGCGGACCATGGGCGCGACCGCCTGAGCCGGCGCATCCGTATCGCCGAGAAGCGCCAGCAGCGAATCGACGCTGTTTGCCGTCATGGCGGCGAAATCCTGTGCCATCGTCGTCAGCGGCGGGCAGGTATAGCGGCTCAGCGGATGGTCGTCATGCGCCGCTATCCGCAGATCATCGCCCTTCTTACGTCCGACTTTCAGCCCATGCGCGAAAGCGGCGGCCATGACGCCGAAGGCGAGACGATCGTTGGCGCACAGAATGGTCCGGCGCGGCAGGGTGTTCGCATTCAGGATGTCGTCCATCTGATGGTAACCGACATGCTCGAACTCCCAGGTGTAGGAGGCCGTCGTCTTGATCACCAACGGCTCATGGCCGGAGGCCTCCATCGTGGCGATGTAGCTCGCCAGTCTCTCCGGCGAGTTGTGATTGACATGAGGAATATCAAGATAGGCCGGCGCTTCGCCGGACCGGCAGAGATATTCGACGATCGTCGCGACGCTCTGCCTGTTGTCATTGCCGATGAAAGGCGTATTCCCCTCGATGTAGGTGTCGAAATAGACGATCGGCACATTTTGCGCCAGCCTCTCGAACGCCCGCGGATGGGACGTCTGTCCCAGCGGCGCGGCCACGGCACCTGCGACCTTCAAGGAGAGCATCGTGTTGACGGCTTCCCTCTCCAGTTCCGGCAGACCATGCGAGGAAAACACGATCGGCCAATAGCCTTCGTCGCGCAGCCTCAACTCGAGACGATTGACCATCTCCGCATAGAATGGATCGGTCAACGCCGGAACGAGAATGCCGATATTGCGGGTTCTCTTCCGGTTGAGATTTCGTGCATAGATGTTCGGCTGATAGTTGGACGAACGGAGAGCAGCTTCGATCAGAGCACGCGTTACCGGCTTCACACTGGTCGGATCGTCGAAATATTTGGAAAGCGTGGGACGGGAGACGCCGCAGGACTTTGCGAAATCCTCCATTGTCTTATGCGTCATTTTTTCCATCGAATGCCAACCATCCTGCCTGAGCCGAACCGCTCGCTTTTCCCGTTATGCGTCCACCCGAAAGCAAGCGCAATCGACGACACAAATTTCGGTAAAGTTTTCCGGAACTTACGTCACGCAAAAATATTACGTGCGCAAATTTATTAATTGACGCACAAAAGTTCAAGTCTTAGAAACTTGGCCGGTTCAAAGCCTTCGCGCCGCCAAAATTGAAACCACCTCGAAGTGAGTTCAGCCTGCATGAAAAAGCTCGTCAGTGCCGGAGAGATCGTCGTCGAAATCATGGCGGATCGGGTCGATCAAAGCCTTGCCGAGCCCGGGCTGCTGCACGGTCCCTTTCCTTCTGGTGCGCCGGCGATCTTTATCGCCCAGGCTGCGCGCCTTGGCCAGCCGGCTGGCCTGATCAGCGCGGTGGGCGATGACGATTTCGGCCATCTCAATATCGATCGATTGCGGGACTGGGGCGCGGATGTCTCCGCCATTGCCGTCCACAAGGAACAAGCGACGGGCACGGCTTTCGTTTCCTATCGGGCCGACGGCAGCCGCCACTTCGTCTTCAACATCAAGAACAGCGCGGCTGGATCGATCGAGATCGACGAAGGGGCCGTGGCACTTCTGGCCGGTGCCGATCATTTCCACGTCATGGGCTCCTCGTTATTTTCCGAGAGGGCGACGTCAGTCATTCTCGCGGGTATCGAAATGGTTAAGCGCAAGGGCGGCACGGTCTCCTTCGATCCAAACATCCGCAAGGAGATGATCGAGCTGCCCGGCATGCGCGAGGCGCTGACCAAGGTTCTGATGTTGACCGATATTTTCCTGCCGAGCGGCGAGGAACTGTTCATCTTCACCGATGCCGCCGACGAGGCTTCGGCGGTAACCGAAATGCTGGCGCGCGGCATTTCGGCGGTGATCGTCAAAAAAGGCTCTGCGGGTGCCGTCTATTACGACCGGCATCGTCAGGTCACGGCCCAGGGCTTTCCTGTCACAGAGGTTGATCCAACTGGTGCAGGTGATTGTTTTGGCGCGGGATTCGTCTCGTTCTGGCTCCGTGGCGCTCATCCCGAAGACGCTTTGCGCATAGCCTGCGCGTGTGGGGCGCTGGCCGTCACGCGCAAGGGGCCGATGGAAGGAATCGCAACGCTCGCCGAGGTGCAGGCATTCCTTGATGACGCAATCGGGAGGCCTTCGCCATGAATGCGACGCAACGGCTGGCAAGAATGCCGCAACGCCGCGCCGAGGGATTGCCAACCGGTATCACCTCCGTCTGCTCTGCACACCCGCTTGTCATCGAGGCAGCGTTGACGCATGGCAAAGCCAGAAATGCCGATGTGCTCATCGAGGCGACCTGCAATCAGGTCAATCAGGATGGCGGCTACACCGGCATGACGCCTGCCGATTTCCGGACCTTCGTCGAGGCGATTGCCGCAAAGGTCGGGTTCGCTCCGGACAGGCTCATTCTGGGCGGCGATCATCTCGGTCCCAATCCATGGAAACATCTGCGCGCCGATCAGGCGATGTCGAAGGCGAAGACAATGATCGACGCCTTTGCCGCTGCCGGCTTTACCAAGCTCCATCTCGATACCAGCATGGCCTGCGCCGACGATCCGCAGGCGCTGCCCGATGCGACGATCGCGGCCAGGGCCGCACAATTGGCCGAGGTATCGGAAGCCCGGGTCCGTCAATCCGGAACGCAGGCTCCAAGCTACATCGTCGGCACGGAAGTCCCTGTTCCCGGCGGCGCGGTCGAGGCGCTGGACCATATGCACATAACCACGCCGGACGATGCGCTCGCGACGGTGGAGCTGCATCGCCAAGCCTTTGCTCAATTGGGTCTCGACGAGGCCTTTGCGCGGGCGATCGGCGTTGTCGTCCAGCCCGGTGTTGAATTCGGCAATGCCGAGGTGATTGGCTATCAGCGCCGGCCAGCCGCCAGCCTGGCCGCCACCTTGAGCGACATGCCGCAATTCGTGTTCGAGGCGCATTCGACCGACTACCAGAGCGCCGAGGCGCTTCGCGATCTTGTCAGCGACGGCTTTGCGATCCTCAAAGTCGGCCCCTGGCTGACCTTCGCCCTTCGCGAAGCGCTGTATGGCTTGAACTCGATCGCCAAGGTGCTTGCTCCGCGCGCGATTGGCCAAACGCTGCCGGCAGCGATGGAACAGATCATGTTATCCTCGCCCGAACACTGGCAAAAATACTATCCGGGCGATGCGCGCGAGCAGTTTATCCAGCGGCACTACTCTTTCAGCGACCGCATTCGTTATTACTGGGCTATGCCTGCCGCACAGGGGGCTGTGGACGAGCTGATGTCGGCCCTCGAAGGGCGCATCATCCCGCGCCCCTTGATAAGCCAATATCTCGGCCATCTGGAGCCCATGATTGCCGATGGATCGGTCATGCCGGAGGCGCGGGCTCTCGTGCTCGCCAACGTCGTCCGTGTGCTCGACATCTATGCCGGTGCGATCGACGGCGCGACCCGGCAATAGCGCAGCGTTGAACGGCTCATGCAAGCTTTCTCGAGATGAGAAGAGGCCCAGACGAGGCAATCTCCAGCGCCAGATGGTCATAGTTTTCGATGCTTGGATGCCGCGTGATGAGCGGCGCGCGGTGGGTCGCGCTGATCACGAGTACGGAAGCGCCGGCCGTTTCGGCTGCTTCGACGCCGGCGGGAGCGTCCTCGAAAACGAGACATTCCTCAATGGGTTGCGCCAATGTCTTCGCAGCCAGCAGAAAGCAATCGGGCGCCGGTTTGCCGTTCTGCACGTCCTCGCCGGCGATCAGCACCGGCGGCCAGGGAAGGCCGGCTGCCTGGAGGCGGACCCTGGCCAGTTCCCGTGGAGCGGAGGTAACGATCGCCCAGCGATCCCGAGGCAGGCTTTCCAGGAAATCGAGTGCACCCGTAATCGGCTCAACGCCGACCACATCGTCGATCTCAGCCTGGGTCAGAAACCTGACCTCCTCGGCCGGATCAATCCCCGACAGGCCGAGCCGGTTGATCGTTTCAATCGCCTTTCTGCCGTGAACGGTGGCCAACAGGCTTTCTGCATCGACACCTCGCCGCTCCGCCCATGCTGTCCAGACCCGCTCGGCAACCGCAATGGAATTCAGGATGGTTCCATCCATATCGAACAGGAAGGCGCCGAAGGAGCGGCCGGAAAAAAGCGTCACGGCTGATCCTCGGTTTTCTGATTGGACGACAGTCGGTCAAGGATCGCCTGCGCGGTATTGGCATCGGTGACCAGCGCGTTGATCATCCCGGACCGCGCCGCTCCGATAATGCCGAGTGCCTTGCCCGGAGTGGCGGCAACGGCAATGCACAGAGGCACCCTTCGCAACTGTTCCGGCGAGGCCGCGATCATCCGTTCCTCGCCGTCCCAATGCAGGATCTCGCCGGCTTCGGTGACATAGTGGCGCAATACGTCGCCTGCGGCATGGCTCAGCGCCCTTTCTCCCGGTAGCGCTGCCGTCGCCTCGGATGGGTTCGACGCGTGCGTCAAACCGACGCCGACGATCGCCGCATCCAGCCTGTCCCAGAGCGACGTCACCTGCTGCACCGTGGGATCGGCGAGGAAAGCGTCCCTGAGTTCGGTGGAGGAGACATAGGGGGCATGCAGGAAATGCGGCATGCCGCCCATCTGGGCGGCCGCCTGACGCACGAATTCATTGATCTGGAAGTGTGCCGCTGCCTGCTGCATGCCGCCATTGAGGGCGACGGTAATAATTCCGAGCAATTGCGGCAGGCCGGCAAGCGTCACCTCCCGCACCGCCCTTCCCCAGCCGATGCCGAGCGTCGAGCCCGAGCGCAGCCCCGCCTGCTGCATGAGCGAGCCGACCGGAGCAGCAAGCGCGCTCAAGACGTTGGATGACGGCGTGTCGATCACCGCGGCCGTGCGCAATTTCAGACCATCGATCAGTGCGGCGCTCAGATCTTCCGACGGCGAATGATCGATCACCTCGATCCTGACGATCCCGACCGAGCGAGCCCGCTGCAGCAGTCGCGAGACCGTGGCCGTCGATAGGCCAAGCTTCTTGGCGATATCCACCTGCGACATGTCGGACTGGTAATGCAGCTTGGCGACGGTATGCAGCAAAGCACGATTTGCTGCAGCCTCCTGCGACTGAGATGAATTCAGGTTGAAATTCCTTTCTGCAATGTGTTACACATTTCCTGCTTGAGGAGTTATCGCTCAAAACAGCCGATTTCGCAACGCTTATGCGGCGGCACATGCGCACCCTCAATATCAGAGGTTTGGCCTCTCCTGGGAGTGGAGAAGTCAAACCGGCATCATTGCCGTTTCGCACGGCCGGAGGAAGGATCAGATGACGAGATTGACCACAGCGGAAATGCGCGGCTATCAGCAGATTTGCGGTAGCGATGGCGCCATGATGGTGATTGCCTGCGATCAGCGCGGCGGCATGCGCAGCCTGTTGGCCAAGGACCCGGCGGAACAGGCCGCCATCTCCGACAAGGTATTGGGCGACACCAAGGCCGATATCGCCCGTTTCCTGGCAAGCAAGGCGTCCTGCGTTCTGGTCGACCCGATCTGCGCGGTGCCTGCACTGGTCGATGATCGGATCATCCAGCGCGATACCGCGCTCCTGATCGGCCTCGATGCCTCTGGTTGGGATACTTCGCCCGAAGGCTATCGTTTGTCGAAGCTGGTTCCCGGCATTTCCGCCCGCCGCGTGCGCCAACTGGGTGCCACTGGCGGCAAGATCATGGTCTATCTCCGCTCGGATCGCGATGAGGCGAATGTCCGCAACATCGAAATTCTGCGCCAATGCATCGAGGATTTCGCGCGCGAGGATCTGCTGCTCGTCGTCGAGTTCCTCACTTACAAGTTCGAAGATGAGGACGAAGCAGACTACAAGGCCAAGCTGCCCTCGCTGATCGTCGGCGGCAGCCGGATCTGCCTGGATTGCGGCGCGAAGGTCTTGAAGATCCCCTATCCGGGCTCGACGGAAGCCTGCGCCGAGGTCACGCGCCTCGCGGGCGATGTCCCTTGGGCTGTCCTGTCCGCGGGCGTCGATCACGCAACTTTCCTCTCGCAGGTCGAGGATGCCATGCGCAACGGCGCCTCCGGCGTCATCGCCGGCCGCTCGCTCTGGAAGGACTGCATTTCCCTGGACCGCACGGTGACGAAGGATCGGCTTGAAACGGTTGCCGTACCGCGGCTTCGCGAAATTCAGGCTCTTATCGCCACACACTTCAAAGGCGCTGGCTCGAAGAGCGCCAATCAGGGGCAGCGCGCCAATGCCTGATATCGCCATCGGCGTGGACATTGGCGGCACGAATATTCGCGCCGCTCTCGTCTCCGATCGCGGCGAGATCCTCACGAAACTGTCGGAGCGGACACCGACCGATCCCCTTCAAGTCCTCGAACGCGTGATCGCCATGGCTCGCCAGCTCGACCGACCGGACGTTGCTGGCATCGGTCTCGGCATCCCCGGCCGCGTCGATGTCGCCAACCGCGAGATCCTGTCGGGCGGCATCCTCAATCTTGCCGGTCTCGACTTTGCGGAGCGGATCGAGGCGGCTATCGGGAAGAGAGTGGTCGTTGAGAATGATTGCAGCATGGCGCTGATCGCCGAGATGCGCATTGGCGGCGCGAAAGGTTACAGAAACGTCGCCATGCTGACGATCGGAACGGGCATCGGCGGCGCTGTCGCCCATGCCGGCAGCATCTATCACGGCCACAGGGCGGCCGGACAGCTTGGCCATATCTGCGTTTCGCAGGATGGCCCGCCTTGCCCGTGCGGCAGACGCGGTTGTGTGGAGACGTTCAGTTCGGGAACCGCACTGCGCCGTCACATAGCCGAAGCCGGCCTGTCGGCCGCCACCGTCGGCGAGGTTTTCGATTTGGCCGCCGCAGGAAACGACGATGCCAGGCGTGTCTTGCACCAGTGGGCTGCACCGTTGCGCGCGGCCCTCGACAACATCGCAGCGACGATGGATCCGGAAGTCATCCTGCTCGGTGGTGGTCTCGGCTGCGACGCCGCGCGTGCGCTTGCCGACCTCCCGGCGGTCGCTCCATGGTTTTGCCCGGCAATATTGCCGGCCAAGCTCGCCGATGATGCAGGCGTCATCGGCGCCGGCCTGTCGATCTTCGGCAACGCCGGCGGGACGGCCGAAAAGCATGTCGTGCTGGTCAACGGCGTGCCGGCCTCGGGAAAGAGCCGGCTTGCCAAGGCGCTGTCCGAGCGCACCGGCTGGCCGATTCTCTCCCTCGACGGCATCAAGAATCCGTTCCTGCAGCATATCGGCCCCGTCGACCGCGACTTCAATCGCACCTTGGGAAAAGCGAGCTACCAGGCGATCTGGTCCTTCATTGCCGATGCGCCGGCCAGTTCGACATTTATCGTCGATGCCTGGTTCGGCTTTCAGCCGAAAGCACAGCTCGAGGCCTATATAGCGGATGCAAAGATCGCGCGGGTAGCCGAACTCTGGTGCAAGGTTCCCGGGACTGTTGCCGGCGAGCGCTATGCCAGCCGCCTGAAAGATCGATTGCCGGGCCATCCGGGCGCCGAATATGTACAGGAACTGATTGCGCTTGCCGATCGTGCCGAGCCCATGGGTTGCGGGGCCGTGATGACGATCGATCAGACGAAGGAGCTGGATATGGACGCTGTCGTGGCGTGGGTTTCGCAGGTGTTCGGCGGCAGCTAATGCGGCCGCCGTCTAGGCGGCCGGTACAGGGTTAGAACAATGTTTGACTGCCGCTCGACGCGATGTCTGCGGCAGATCGTAACGTTGCGGATAGCTTTAAATTGCCTAAACATATCAACCAGATGAACGAAATTCCTTGCAGAAAAAAATTACTTGACGAGCCGCAGTAAGCCACTGATTATCGCTTTGCCGGACGGGGAGGTTCGGCTTCAAGAGGAGGAAGTTATGGAGCGCCGCTCATTTCTAAAGGCTTCGGCCGTGGCATCGCTTGCCACCGGTGTTGCCGCAATCGCCGGCAGTGCCAAAGCCCAGGATAAGAAGTTTACGATTGCCCTCATTCCGGGCCTGACGACCGATGCCTTCTACATCACCATGCGCAAGGGCGCCGAAGCCGCCGCCAAGGCTGTTGGTGCAACCCTCGTGTTCCAGGGCGCACCCGACTTCAACCCGGTGACCCAGGTGCCGGTTCTTGACGCCGTAATCGCCAAGAAGCCCGACGCGATCCTGATCGCGCCGACCGACAAGGACCAGCTGATCCAGCCGCTGAAAAAGGCTGCTGACGCCGGCATTCCGGTCATCACCGTCGATACCTTCATCGGCACCGGCGTCTATCAGACCGGAAAGGGAGACGCGGATTTTCCGCTGGCCTACATCGCCTCCGACAACCTGCTCGGCGGCGCGATCGCCGCGCGTGCGCTGGCAAAGGCAGTGGGCGAGAAGGGCAAGGTCTACGTTTCCAACGTCAAGCCCGGCATCTCGACCACGGACCAGCGCGAGCAGGGCTTCAAGGACGAGATGAAGAAATATCCGAACATCACCGTTCTGGATACGCAGTATAATGACGACGACGCCAACAAGGCGGCCTCGCAACTCCAGGCCGTCTATGCCCGCAACTCCGATCTCGACGGAGTCTTCGGCGCCAATCTGTTCTCGGCCCTTGGCGCAGCCAACGGCGTGCAGCAGGCAGGCCAGACGGGCAAGATCCGCGTGGTCGCCTTCGATGCGCCGACGACGATCGTCGACAACATCAACTCCGGCCTCGTCGATCTGGCGATTGCACAACATCCGGCTGAAATCGGCTATTTCGGCGTCATGGCGGCCTATGCGCATCTGACCGGCAACTCGATCCCGACAGCGATCGGCACCGGCTTCACGGTCATCGACAAATCGAACGTCGCCGACAAGAACGTCGCGAAGTTCATCTACTCCGACTAATCGGTTGAACTCTGTGCCTCGTCCATGGGGCGGGGCACGTCTCTGATCATAATGGAGGGAATGGCGTGACGACTTCTGTACGTCCTCGCTCGAGTTTGGATTCATCCATGAGTATCGAAGATACCGAGGCCCGCAAGGCGGACCAGCATGTGGCGCCGCAGGCGGACCACGGCGACCAAGCAAAAACCGTCATCAATTATATCGCGCAGTTGCGCGCGTGGCTCTTTCTTGCCGCGCTGATCGTGACTTTCGAGATCTGGGCCCGTATCGATTTCGGCGGCACCTTCATCGGCTCGAGTTTCAACTGGCAGTCCGTGGCGGTCTTCGCCGTGGCGCCGCTGCTTCTGGCGATAGGGCAGACCTTCGTCATCATATCGGGCGGCATCGACCTTTCGACCGGCTTCATCATGGGGCTCGCGGCCGTCGTTGCTGCCCATATCACCAATGTCGCCGGCCTCTACATGCCCCTGCCCGTGGCAATGGTATTTGGCGTTCTCGTCGCCATGCTGGCCGCGACCGTGCCCGGCTACATCAACGGACTGCTGATCTCGCGTCTTAAGGTCCCGCCCTTCATCGGTACGCTCGGCATGTTCGGCGTTGCCCGCGGCACGGCCTTCCTGCTTGCGGGCGGCACCACCGTGCCTGTCAAGAACTCCTATTTCGCCGAGCTCGGCAACGGCCGCTTCTACGGCGTGCCCTATCTTGTCATCGTCACGCTCGTCTTCGTCCTCATCATGCATTACCTGCTGAGCCAGACGCGCTTCGGCCAACATAATTATGCCATCGGCGCCAATGCGCAGGCCGCGCGCCGCGCCGGCATCGATATCAAATCGCACCTGCTGCGGCTCTATGTGCTCTCCGCTGCTTGCGCCGGCCTCGGCGGCGCGCTCTACGCGGCCCGCTTTACCGCAGGTGCCGCGCAGGCGGGCGAACCGCTGCTGCTCGATAGCGTCGCTGCCGTCGTCATCGGCGGAGCCAGCCTCTTCGGCGGCTCGGGCACCATCATCGGAACCGTCGCCGGAGCGCTCGTCATCGCCGTCATCCAGTATGGCCTCGTCTTCATGAACGTCGAGCCGTTCTGGCAGTTCATCGCCGTCGGCGTCGTCATCATCATTTCGGTGCTCATCGATCAGGCGCAGCGCCGGTTCAGCGGAGCAAAACAGGATGAATAGCGCAACACCTCTTCTCGAAGTCCGCAACCTCTCGCGCTATTTCGGCGCCGTCCACGCACTCGACAATTGCTCCATGGTCGTCCGTCCCGGCGAAGTCGTCGCCCTCGCCGGCGACAACGGTGCCGGGAAGACGACAATGATCAAGGCGATCTCGGGCGTCTATCCGCCGACGTCGGGCGAGATCCTGATCGAGGGCAAGCCTGTCACCTTCTCTTCGCCGCAGGACGCGCGCGAGAAAGGCATAGAGACGATCTATCAGGATCTGGCACTTGCCGACAATCTGACGATCGGTGCCAACATCTTTCTCGGCCGCGAACCGATGAAGAAGCTCTTCGGCTTTCTGCCTGTCCTCGACCGGAAGGCCATGGCGGAGGCGGCGCGCACGACGATGGCGCAGCTCGATTTCCATGTGAAAAGGCTCGACGCGCCGGTCAGTAACTTTTCCGGCGGCCAGCGTCAGGCTGTCGCGATCGGCCGTGCGGTCTACTGGAACGCCCGCATCCTGATCATGGACGAGCCGACCGCAGCGCTCGGGGTCCCGGAACAGCGCAAGGTCGTCGCCCTGATCAAATCATTGAAGGCGCAAGGGCGCGGCGTCATCTTCATCTCGCACAATCTGCAGGATATTTTCGCGGTCTCCGACCGGATCGTCGTCCTGCGGCGCGGCATCGTCGCCGGCGAGCGCAATATTGCCGACACCAATCATGAGGAAGTCGTCAAGCTTATGATCGGCGGTTAGTGTAGCAGCGGCACAATCTCGGATCGCGAATGGGAGCGGCGACGGCGGTGGCATGCTGTCGCCGCTCTGACTATTTGGGCACTTTCGGTGCTTGGTCGCCGTCCCATGAAATTGCATTCATAGGCTGGCCAGAGGGCCGGAAAGTCAATGATCGGCGGATAAACGACGCGGCCGGGAGCTGTCGAATTACCGCCCGACACCACGAACTGCATCCGTTTTAAGCAGCACTGATTATTGCCTTGCAAACACGCATTGGCTGTGCCTGTATATACAGCCAACGGCGGCTGGGTTGACTATGCAGATTATCACTTCCAATGATGCGGCAGCGCTTTTGAAGGATGGCATGACCGTCGCCGCCTCGGCTTTTGGCGGGTGCTGCCATCCCGAAGCCATCTCGGCCGCGGTGGAGGAACGTTTTCTGGCGGAAGGCGGTCCCCGCGGTCTCACGCTGCTGTTTGCGGCGAGCGCCGGTGATCGCAAGACGCGCGGCATGGGCCACTTCGGGCATGAGGGCCTCGCGAAGCGCGTCATTGCCGGTGGATGGCGCGGCACGCCACGGCTCGGGGAACTGGCGCTTGCGGAAAAGATCGATGCCTATTGCTGGCCGCAGGGCGTGATCGCGCAGCTCTATCGCGCCATTGCTGCCGGCCAGCCCGGCGTCGTGACTCATATCGGTCTTGGCTCCTTCATGGACCCGCGCAATGGCGGCGGTCGCATGAATGAGAGCACCACCGAAGAGCTGGTGGAGCGCATCAGCCTGCGCGGCCGCGACTGGCTGCTCTATCCTTCCATGCCCCTCGATTGCGTACTTTTGCGCGGCACGACGGCCGATGAAGACGGCAATATCACGCTGGAGGACGAGGCCTTTCCGGTCGATGTCCTCGCCATGGCCCAGGCCGGCCGCAACTCCGGCGGCATCGTCATCGTCCAGGTCAAGCGCATAGCCGAGCGCGGCTCGCTGCCGGCCGCCGATGTCCGCATTCCGAGCATGCTTGTCGACTATGTCGTCGTTTGCGACGATCCAACCCAGCACGGCATAAGTTTCGGTGAAGCCGATAACATAGCCTATACCGGCCGGCTGCGCTCCGCCGTCAGCCAGTTGCCGCCCCTGCCCTTGACTGTCGACAAAGTCATCCAGCGCCGCGCCTTTCAGGAGCTGCTCGGCCGGAAGGGCGCCACGATCAATCTCGGTATCGGCATTGCCGCCGGCATCGGCCGCATCGCCAGCGAAGAAGCCTTCGACGACTATACGGTCACGATCGAATCCGGTGTTATCGGTGGCATCCCGGCCGAGGAGCTTTCGTTCGGGGCGGCCGTCAATCCGAGCGCGATCATCGCGCAAGCGTCTCAGTTCGATTTCTATGATGGCGGAGGCCTCGATCTCGCCTTTCTCGGCATGGCCGAGGTCGATATCCGGGGTGCAGTCAATGTCAGCCGCTTCGGCAAGACGATCGTTGGTGTCGGAGGCTTTACGAACATCGCGCAGACCGCCGGCTCGGTCGTTTATATGGGCTCCTTCTCCCATGGCGGCGCAGATATTCGTGTTGCCGACGGAAAGCTTTCTATCGTTGCGGACGGGCACAGCTGCAAGATCGTCGATAAGGTGGCGCAAGTGAGCTCCGATCCTCATGCGGCACCTGTTGGGCAGCGGCAGATTGTCGTGACCGAGCGCGCCGTCTTCCATGTCATCGACGGCAGGCTGACGCTGACGGAAGTCGCGCCGGGCATCGATGCGAGACCGGATGTCATCGAGCGTCTGCCCGCGGGCGTCGCCATCGCCGACAGGCTGATGCTGATGGATACACATCTTTTCCATCCGTCCCCGATGAAGGATTTCGCCCATGAAGATTGACGGTGCCGTCGTCATCGTCACGGGGTCGGCGACCGGCGTCGGCGCATCCTGCGCCCGGGTATTTGCCGAGAAGGGTGCAAGGGTCGTCGTCAACTACAGCCGCAGCCGCGACGAGGCGGAGGAAACAGCGTCTGTCTGCAGGGCAGCCGGGGCAGAGGTCGAACTTGTCCAGGCCGACGTGTCGGATGATGCAGCCTGCCGAATGATGGTCGCAAGGGCCGTTGACCGCTGGGGGCGGCTCGATGCGCTCGTCAACAATGCCGCCGTGACAGTCAAATCCGATCCCTTCGATCTCGAGACCCTTTCGGCCGACGATTTCCAAACGGTCTTCGGCGTCAACGTGGTCGGCGCCTACCAGATGTGCCGAGCCGCCCTCCCCGCCATGCGGGCAAACGGAGCCGGCGCGATCGTCAACGTGTCTTCGAACGTTGCGTTTACCGGTGGCGGCTCCTCGCTTGCCTATACCGCCTCCAAAGGCGCGCTCAACGCGCTTACGCTGGCGCTTGCCCGCACCTGCGGACCGGAGATTCGCGTCAATGCCGTCTGCCCCGGTGTTATCGATACGCGGTGGATGCGCCAGACGCTCGGCCCGGATGCCTATGAAGCGCTCGCGGCGCGGTTTTCCGGCACGGCGCCGCTCGGGCGGGTCGCGAGACCGGAAGATGTCGCCGGAGCGGTCGTCTGGTTGGTCGAGGGTGCCGACTTCATCACAGGCGAATTGCTGCCGGTCGATGGCGGCATCCGGCTCGCCGGCGGCACCCGCAAGCCGACCACCAAGGCTGAGGATTGATCATGGCGATATCCGCTCGATCGTTGATGGAGTTTCCGATCCCCGAGGCGCGGCAGACGGTGAGCGCGCGCGATGCCATCCTCTATGCACTCTCAGTCGGATACGGAACAGAACCGCTCGACGCGGCGCATTTGCGCCGGGTGCTGGAACGGGATCTCTTGGTAGTGCCGACCTTCGCAAATGTGGTCGCCCATGCCGGTCCGTGGATGCAGGATGCGGGTGTCAACTGGCAGCGGCTGGTCCATGCCGAGCAGCGGCTGACGATCCATCGACCCCTGCCCCTCGATAGGCCCCTGCTCTCGCGGTCGCGCATGCTCTCGATCGTTGATCGCGGTGTTGATAAGGGCATGTTCGCGACCTTCGAGCGGTCGATCGTGACATTGCCCGAGGAGACACCCGTCGCAAGCATCGTTCAGACGAATGCTTGCCGGGGCGATGGCGGATGCGGATCGGCAGGAGTGCCGCTTGACCCGCTAATGCCTGTTCCGGAGCGCGTCGCCGATGCGATGTTTTCGATCAGGGTCCCTCGGGACGCAGCCCTTCTCTATCGTCTGAACGGCGATCTCAACGCTCTCCACGTCGATCCAGCCTATGCCGCCCAAGCCGGGTTCCCGCGTCCGATCCTTCATGGCCTCTGCACCTTCGGTTATGCGGGCTACGCCATTGGTCGCGCGCTGGGGGCCGAGGGTATCGCGGATGTCGGCTTCATCGCCGCTCGCTTTACATCAGTGGTATTTCCCGGCGACAGGCTGGAGGTCGATATCTGGCACGAAGATCGCGAGGTTTATTTCCGGGCACGTGTGCCGGAGCGCGGGGTGACGGCGCTCGACTATGGAAATGCGAGGCTGTCATGACGGGACCCAAGCCAAAACCGCCTGGCGACGCGCCGCATTATCTGCGGATCAAGGAACGGATCATGGGTTTGATTGCCGAAGGCAAGTTCAAGCCCGGCGACCGCGTCTTTTCCGAAAGCGAACTGGTATCCTCTTTCGGCGTCAGCCGCATGACCGCCAATCGAGCTTTGCGCGAGCTGATGTTCGAAGGCGTGCTGACACGCTCCGCCGGTCTTGGAACCTTTGTGTCCTCGCAGCGTCACGATATCGACCTGCTGCAGATCAAGAACATCGCTGACGAAATCTCCGGCCGGGGCCACCGCCACGCCACCAATGTACTGATCGCCGACCGCATCAAGGCGGATGCGAATGTGGCGCAGTCGCTCGATCTTAAGCCCGGCATCGAAGTCATGCACACCCTCATCGTGCATCTGGAAGACAACCAGCCGATTCAGGTCGAGGAACGCTATGTCAATCCGATCGTCGCGCCGGATTATCTTGCCAATGATTTCCGCTCGATTACCCCGAACGAATATCTGACGCGCGTCGCACCGATCACCGAATTCGAGCATTTCGTCGAAGCTATCAAGCCCGATGCCGCAGTCAGAAAGCTGCTGGGCGTCAAGCCTGACCAGCCCTGCCTGCGCGTCTTCCGCCGCACCTGGTCCGGCGACGCAGTCGTGACCTGTGCGTTGCTGACCTATCCCGGCGACAAGTATCGGCTGGAGGCCCGCTCCGGCAAAGATCGCAGGAAACCCATCGCACTTCTTGGAGGCAAGCAGGAATGAGCAAGACCGGCAGCATCGTATCCTTCGCCGGAACTCCCCCGGCGGTGAGCGACATTGTCGCCATCGCGCGCCGTAATGCCAGGATCGCGATCTCACCTGATGTCGAAGAGAAGATTCGCGCCGCGCGCACTGTCGTCGACCGCTATGTGGCGGCCGATCTGCCGGTCTACGGCCTGACGACCGGGCTCGGCGCCGGTGTCGATACCAAACTTGCCACGGATGATCTCATCGCCTTCCAGATGCGCGTACCGCTCGCGCGTGCGGTCGGTGTTGGGGCGGCACTGCCACGCGAGGCCGTGCGGGCAATGATGGCGGTGCGGGTCGCCGGCATGGCAGCCGGCGGCTCGGGTGTCTCGCTGCCGGTGTTCTCCGGTCTGGTCGCAGCGCTGAATGCAGGCTTCCATCCGGTCGTCCCCTCTCTCGGCTCGATCGGCGCCGCCGATCTTGCACCGTTGGCGCATATGGGCCGGGCGCTGTTGGGGGACGGCGAAGCTGAAGTCGGTGGCGTCGTGATGGCGGCCGGAGAAGCGCTTAAAAAGGCCGGGCTGGAACCGCTGCTCATCGCGCCGAAGGACGGCCACGCCCTCGTCGTCGCCAACAGCCTGTCGGTCGGCAAAGCCTGCCTCTGCCTGGAGGATGTCGAGCGGCTGTTCGACTGGTCGCTTGCGGCCGTGGCGCTGAATTTCGAAGCATTCCGCGCCAATGTCACTGCCTTCGACGACCGGGCAATGGCGGCAAGGCCGGCTTTCGGCCAATGCGCGGCCGCAGCCAGGCTGCGCGACCTGCTTTCCGGAAGCTCGCTGCTTGTCGAAGGCGCGGCGCGACGCCTGCAGGATCCCTTAAGCTATCGTTGCGCCCCTCAGGTCTGGGGCGCGCTTCTTCATGCAATCGGCGAAGCCCGTGAGGTGACCGAGATCGAAATTGCCAGTTCGGGTGACAATCCGGTCGTGCTCACCGACGAAGGTCTCATCCTGTCGCACGGCAATTTCGACATGACCGCCTTCGTGTTGGCCTGGGAGCGCCTCGGCCAGGCGCTGGCGCATTGCGCGGCCGCGACGGCCTACCGAACCATGAAGATCATGTCGGCTGCCATGTCCGAGCTGCCACGGTTCCTCACGCCGTTCGGCCAGAGCCGCACCGGTTTCGCCACGGTGCAGAAAACCGTCTCGGCGCTCGAAGCCGAGATACGCCATCTCGCCGCGCCGATCTCGCTCACGCCGATCCCGGTGGCCGATGGCGTCGAGGATCAGGCATCGATGGCACCGAGCGTTCTGACGAAGACGGAAGCCATCATCGAGCGGCTGCGCTATCTCGTTGCCATCGAGCTCATCGCGTCGGCGCAGGCCATCGAGCTGCGTGGCGTGCAGGGGGAACTGGGCGCGGGTACGCAGCAGGCCTATCGGCAGGTCCGCGAGCTTGTGCCGCCGCTCGACGAGGACCGCGCCCAGGGGCCGGATTTCCTGAGACTATCGGAATTCATAGGAAGCACCCCTCAGAAGGAGGGCATCGCCCTTCATCAATGACAAAGAGCCAAAAGGCCGCAACCGATTTGAATATAGACCAACGAATCCAGAGGGAAAAATGAGACTATCGATCCTGTCCACCATAGCCGCCGCCGTGATGGTTGCCTCCGCAGTCAGACCCGCCGCAGCCGAGCCGATCAAGGTCGGCAGCAAGAACTTCACCGAGCAATATATTCTTGCCGAAATGTATGCGGCGCTGCTTGAGAAAGCGGGCTTCCAGGTCGAGCGAAAGATCAATCTCGGCGGCACGCTGATCGCCCATCAGGCCCTGACCACGGGCCAGATCGATCTTTATCCGGAGTATACGGGCACAGCGCTCTCCTCCGTCGTCAAGGGAACCATGTCCACCGATCCGGACAAGGTCTATAACGAGGTCAAGGACTTCTACGCCAAGAACTATAATCTCACCTGGCTGAAGCCCACCGGCATCAACAACGGCTATGTGATCGTCGTCCGCAACGAAACTGCGGATGCCAATAATCTCAAGAGCTTGTCCGATCTTGCTAAAGTGGCAAATACGCTCGTCTTCGGCGGCGGCGCTGAATTTCCCGATCGTGCCGACGGCCTGCCCGGCCTGAAGCGCGTCTACAATGCGGAATTCAAGGAGTTCAAGCAATTCGCCAAGCTTGGCCTGCGCTATGACGCGCTTTCGCAAAAGGATATCGACGTCGCCAATGGTGCCGCCACCGACTGGCAGATCGGCGCCCAGGGCCTCACGGCACTTGACGACGACAAGGGCCTCTTTCCGCCCTACTATGTCGCCCCGGTCGTTCGCCAACAAGTTCTGGACGCAAATCCCAAGCTGAAGGACGTGCTGGAATCGCTCGGATCCCATCTCGACAACGCAACCATGCGCGTCCTCAACGCCAAGGTCGAGACCGATCACGAAGAGCCCAAGGATGTCGCAGAGGCATTCCTGAAGGAAAAGGGCTTGCTGCCCTGATGATCATCGAAGCGGCAGGCTGGTTCGTACCTGCCGCTTCGCTTTCCGCAGACCCGCGCGGCCTGCACCCCTCGATAACCCGGCGCAGCCGGCAACTGGCCTGGAGAACGGCAATGCAGGAAATCTGGATCGACTATCTGAACGCCATCGATACGAAAGCCCTGGCGCTTTCCAACGATGAAATTCTTGACGCCGTGACCAAGGCGCTCGATGCGCAGGGACGCGGTGAGACGGTGATCGAGCCTCGTGTCCACCTCGTTCCCGAGAGCTCCGACAAGGGCCACTTCAATGTGTTGCGCGGCTATGTGAAGCCGCTCGATTACGCGGGCGTCAAAGTCGTCGGCGATTTCGTCGACAATTACAAGCAGGGCCTGCCCTCGGAACTGGCCGTGCTCAACCTGTTCGATCCGCGCACCGGGGTGCCGAAGGCGATTATCGACGCGACTGCAATCACCGATATGCGCACGGGTGCCGTCACGGCCATCGGCGCTCGCCATCTCGCCCGCAAGGACAGCAAGATACTCGGCCATATCGGCGCGCGCGGCACCTCCTATTGGAATGTCCGCCTGCTCGATCACCTCTTCGATTTCGACGAGATCCGCGTGCATTCGCGCCGCCCGGAAAGCCGCGATGCCTTCGCCGCACGACTGGAGAAGGACCTCGGTAAGAAGATCATCGTCACGGACAACTGGGAAGACTGCCTCAAGGGTGCCGACATCATGATCGAGGCAAGTCGCCTGCCCGAGCCGACGCCGCTCTTCAAGACTGCCTGGGTGAAGAAGGGCGCCTTCGTCGTCCCCTACGGCACGATGAGCGCGCTCGAATTCGACTTGACCGACATCATGGACAAGGTCGTGGTCGACGATTGGGGCCAGTGCGGCCCCGGCCGTCCGTTCGGCGCGCTGCGCCGCCATGTCGATGAAGGCAAGGTGACGGCCGAGACGCTGCATGCCGAGATTGGCCAGATCGTCTGCGGCGCCAAGCCCGGCCGCGAAAGCGACGACGAGACCATTCTCTTCTGGCATCGTGGCCTCAGCACCACCGATGTCGCGCTGGGTGCCGCGATGGTCGACAAGGCCAAGCGGATGAACATCGGCCAGCGCCTTCGTTTTGCGTGACTGCCATGACACGCCCTTCTTCAGCCATTGCCTGCTCGCGAATGTACAATCTCAGTCCGAAAATATCCGGGCTGTGGGATCGCCTGTTCGGCTGGCTTTCCAGCCACTCCGGCGTCGATCTTGAGGTCATCGCCCATGCGGCGCCTGCGCCGTTGTCGGCGCTATGGGCACGGCCGGACATGGGCGCCGTCTTCATGTGCGGCTTTCCGTTTTCAAGGCTCGCAGCCGCTGAGCGTCCCGTGCCGCTGGCAGCACCTGTTTCCCTGGCGGATTGGGGAGAAGGGCGGCCGGTCTATGCAAGCCATATCGTCGCCGCTCACGACAAACCGCTCACGGAAGCTGACCTTTCGGCCGTGCGCTGGGGCTGGACCGTGCGGGACTCGCAGTCCGGCTATAACGCACCACGAGAGTTCGTCGCCGCGCTTAAGAACGGACGTTCGGTGCGCGAGACCGTCGGCCCGCTCCTCAATCCGCGCGGCGTGGTCGAGGCGATCGGCGCGGGTACGATCGATGTCGGAGCGATCGACGCCTATGCCTATCAGCTGCTTGAGATGCACGAACCGGACATGATCGCGCCGCTGCGGGTCGTTGCAACGACAAGGCCTGCGCCCTTCCCGCTTCTCGTCGCCGCCAGGCAACAGTCTCCCGAGACTATCGCCGCGCTTCAAGGCGCACTTCTTGGTGCGCATCGAAACCCGGAAGGGCGCGATATTCTGCGCTCGCTCGGCCTTGCCGCCTTCGCCGAGCCGGATATCGCGGCCTATGAGCAGCTTCCGGCAAGAGCCCGCGCTATCGACGTAGCTCTCGGAGGGGCATGGTGAAGCTCCGATACACTTGTTGCCGCCGCGAGGGAGCTCGCCCATGAAGTGGGTTCCGAAGAATTTCGGCCGTTTGGCCGAGGCCCTGCTGGAACATCTCTACCTCGTCTTCTCCTCAGTCGGGATTGCTCTGGTGATCTCCCTGATCGTCGGCATATGGGCCGCGCGCAGGCCGCGAACCTTCGGCGCCATCGTCATCGTGACCGGCGTTCTGTTCGCCGTCCCGAGCCTCGCGCTTTTTGCTCTCCTCATCCCCGTGCTCGGCATCGGCGCCGCGCCCGCCATCACCGGCCTTGCCGCCTATTCGTTGATGATCCTCATCCGCAATATCGGGCTCGGCTTTCAGGCCATTCCCCGCGACGTGCTCGATGCGGCCAACGGCATGGGATATGACACGCCAAGGCGCATCTGGGAGATAGAGCTGCCGCTCGCCATGCCCTTCATCGTTGGCGGCATTCGCATCGCGATCGTGACAGTCATCGGTATCGCCACTGTGGCCGCCTACATCAATGCCGGCGGTCTCGGCGTCATCATCTTCGAGGGTATCGACCAGCGCTTTCCGGAAAAGATTCTTGCCGGCGGCCTGCTCACTTCGGCATTGGCGCTTTTTGCCGATTACCTTTTCGCGTCGCTCGAAAAATACCTGCGCCGCCGCAACGGAAGGCAGGCGGCATGATGCTGATCGATGCCATCAACTGGATTTCCCAGAACCAGAACACCTTCTTCAGCGCCTTTAACCGCCATGTGCTGATGTGCGCCGTATCGCTCGGCATTGCCCTCGTCATTGCGATACCGCTCGGCTTTCTCGTCGCGCGGGCGCCGCGCGCCGCCTTCGTTGCCGTCAATATCGCCGGCTCGCTGCGTTCCATTCCGAGTCTTGCCATACTGTCGGCGGCGATGCCCTTTCTCGGCATCGGGCTTTTGCCCTCGGTCATCGCGCTGATCGTGCTGGCGATACCGCCGCTACTGCTCAACACCATCATCGGCATAAGGGAAATCGATCCGGCGCTTCTCGATGCCGCCAACGGCATGGGCATGGGGCGACGCGATATTCTCTGGCAGATCGAGTTTCCGCTTTCGGTGCCTTCGATCCTTGCCGGCGTGCGCACCAGCGCCATTCAGGTGATCGGCGGTGCGGCACTCGCCTCCTTCATCGGCGGTGGCGGGCTCGGTGATTTCATCAATGCCGGCATCGCCATCATGAACATGCCGCGCCTTCTGGTCGGCGCCCTTCCGATCGCGCTTCTCGCCATCGCGGCCGAACTCGTCTTTGGACGGCTCGAGCGATTTTTCACTCAAAGACGATGACCACAAAGGGCGCTTGATATGATCAGACTGGACAAGGTCACGAAGAACTACGAGGGAAGCGGGCGCCACGCCGTCGACAGTCTCGATCTCATCATCGAAACGGGCACGACCGTCGCGTTGATCGGCCCTTCCGGCTGCGGCAAGACCACCACCATGCGCATGATCAACAGGTTGGAAACACCGACCGCCGGCCGTGTGCTGGTCAATGATCGCGACGTGGCTGCGACAGATCCGAAGGAGCTTCGCCGCAGCATCGGCTATGTCATCCAGCAGGTCGGCCTGTTCCCGCATATGACGATCGAGCGCAACGTCGCGACCGTCCCGCGCCTGCTCGGCTGGGACAAGGCAAGGACGGACCGCCGCATCGACGAACTTCTCGAACTGGTCGGCCTCGATCCCTCGATCATGCGCAGGCGCCTGCCGCATGAGCTTTCCGGCGGCCAGCGCCAGCGCGTCGGTTTTGCCCGGGCACTGGCTGCCGATCCCGCCATCATGCTGATGGACGAGCCCTTCGGCGCGATCGATCCGATTACCCGCGTGCGTCTGCAGGACGAGTTCCGGCAGATCCTGAAAAAGGTCAGCAAGACGGTCGTCATCGTCACCCACGATATCGACGAGGCGATCAAGATGGGCGACCGCATCGCCATCATGCGCGATGGACGCCTGCTGCAATATGATACGCCGGAAGCGATCCTGGCGCGGCCGGCCAACGAGTTCGTCGAGAGTTTCCTCGGTCCGGACAGGGCGATCAAGCGCCTGCGCCTGATTGCGGTCGCGAGCGTCATGGCACCGCCCGCGCCTCAGGCTTCCGCCGTATCCATCAAGCCCGACGCCAGTCTTCATGATGCGCTGGCGCTGATCCTGGCAGGGGATCTGCCCGGTCTTGATGTCAGGGCGGAGAGTGGCGAAACGGTGGGGTATCTCTCCCGCGGGGCGGTGCTTTCCGCGCATAGGTAGGGCAGTCAAGTCCGCTTTGAGGGCCGTGATTGGCATGGACTCTTGGAAACGAGTGCGCGCATAATCTACATTGAAATCAAAGTCCATCTACATGGATGGTGGCCGTGGCCATTAACGTCAATGATCCGGAGGCGGATGCGCTAACGCGCAAGTTTGCGCACATGGCTGGTGTCGCCATTTCCGAAGCGATCGTTATCGCTACGAAGGAGGCGATCGCAAAGCGCAGCAAGGCAGAAACGCCGCATCAAACGGCGGTGCGACTTCGCGAAAAGCATGGCGTTGCCTTAAAAGACCAATCCAGGAAACCGCTTCCGCGGGAAGCCTTCGAGGCGATGTGGGACGAAAACTAGTGTTTATCGACGCTTGCGCCATCATCGCCCTTCTCTCGGACGAACCGGAGGCGGAGAGAGTTTCGAAGGCGATCGCATCGGCTAAAAACCCTATGACCTCGCCGATCGCCGTGCTGGAAGCAGCGCTTGGCCTTGCCCGTCCGGATAGATTCGATCTCTCGGTGGAGGCAGTAGAGTCCCTGCTTCTGGAATTCATGGACGAGCGCGGTATTGAAATCTGTGATCTGCCGCCGGCGCGGGAAACAACCCGTCTAGCGCTTGCGGCGGCGCACCGCTATCGCTCTGAACGTCATGGCTCAATCTCGGTGATTGCTTGCATTACGCCTGCGCCAAATACTATGGCGTACCGATCCTAGCGCAGGCAGAGGAATTCCGGCGAACCGACGTTGAAACCGTCCCCTATCGGGAATGATGCTAGCCACGATTGGAATCTTGCTCCCCGTGCGCGGTGCGCAATAACGCCAACGGAAAATAATAAAAGCAAATCCCCGCCGTGGGTCACACAGCGGGGACCGTCGATATCACCAGGCTCTTTATTATGCCGGCAGCTGGAATACCCAGTTGGCTATCAGTACGATAGCGAGACCGCCGACCAACGCTAGGTAAGGCAGAATACCCGCTTTTTTCACGCCGAGATCCTGACCGACAAGACCCAGATCATCCATGGCGCCGGCCGGGAACTTGCCGCCGTCGCGCACATAGTGCCTGTAGGCGAAAACCGGCAGGATCAACGCGGCGAACGCAAAGCCGATCCAGAGTGCGTTCGCATAGCCCCAGACCTTGGCGCCGGCACCGAGGAAGAGCGCATTGACGAAGGCAAGAACGGTGTTGAGGCCGATGAGCCAGGCCGGTGCCTTCCAGGGACGCTCGATATGGCCGGAATCCATGCGATGGATCCAACCGGAGTTGAGATTGAGGAAGTTGAAGATGATGTATCCGACGTTGGAGACGGCGAGCACGAAGAAATAGCCGCTGGTATCCGACGCTATGGCGAGAAGGGCGAGGTTGAAGGCGAAGTCCGTCCACATCGCTCTGGTCGGCGCGCCATTCTCGTTCACATGGTCGAGATATTTCGGTAGCCAGCCATCCTTCGAGCCCTGATAGAGCGTGCGCGACGAACCGGCCATGGCGGTCATGATGGCAAGGAAGAGTGCCATGATCATCAGGATGACGAGCAGCTGTGTGACGATGCGGCCCGCGCCGATCAGGCCACCGAGCGCTTCGCCGACACCCGTGCCATCGACGATGCCGGGCGCCAGCATGCCGGAATGGCCGAGCACACCCTGAAAGGCGAAGGGCACGAGGAAGAAGAAGACGCAGCAGGCGAGACCGGAATAGAAGATCGCCTTGAACGTGTCCGTCTTCGGGTTCTTGAGCTCACGCGTATAGCAGACGGCCGTTTCGAAGCCGTAGGTCGACCAGGCCGCGATATAGAGGCCGCCGAGGAAGAGCGTCCAGCCACCATTGCTCCAGGTGCCATCGGTCGCGGCATAGGCCGCCGTCGGCGGCACGAGGCCGGTGACGTTGGTGGAGAGAATCTGGCCGCTGACGATCGGATAGACGCCGATGATCAGCAACGGCACGAGAACGATGATCGCCAGCCACTTCTGCACGCTTGCCGTCTCGGAGATGCCGCGATGCTGGATCGCGAAAATGATCAGCATCAGGATACCGCCGATGAAGAAAGTGGCGTTGATGTTGGCCGTTGCGAGGAAGGGAATGTTGAAGCTGACGAGAGACCAGTTGCGAACGGCAGGCGTCAGCGCGGCAACGCCATCGGCGCTGAGCAGCGCTGTTACGGCATCCTGCGGCGACGTGCCGGCGTGAGCCGCAATATATTCGGCAATCCGCGGGCTATCGGCCGTAATGGACGTTGCATGGGCGCTGATCCAGCTGAGCACGGCCTGCGAATCTGCCGCCGGGATCGGGTAGAAGGCATTGAGAATATAGCCCGCGGCGATGGCGCAGCCGAGCGATAGCACCGGCGACCAGGCGAACCAGTTGCACCAGACGGAAAGCGGCGCGATGAACTTCGAATAACGCAGCCAGGCGGTTGCGCCGTAGACCGAAGCACCACCGGACTTGTTGCCGAACATGCCGGCGATTTCCGCATAGGTGAAGGATTGCAGGAACCCCATGATCATCGAGATGATCCAGACGACGAAGGCAAGCTTGCCCGTCGTGCCGGCGATACCGCCGATGGAAAAGAGAACGAGCGGCGGCACGCCCGCAGCCACCCAGAACGCGCCCTTCCAATCGAGCGCGCGTATAAGCTTACCTTCGGTGCCGACAGAAGCGCCGGCGTCCACAATATCCGTCATTGGTGATGTTCCCCATCTTTGTTCCGGACGTATCTCTCCTACGTCTCCCCGAACGTGCCTCCCATGGCATTTTTGGCTTGCTGGAGGTTTTCGCGAGCCGCGTCTGTGCGCGGATTTCCAATTACCAAGCCTTTATACATAGTGAAGATATTTTCTTTCTAGTCAATATCCCTTTACTTTCCGATGGCATTTTGTCAGCATGATTCCGGTGCCGTAACGCACCTCGTTTTCCCGAGAGGGCCACATGCGAGAACTCCATCCGCCGATCGCCGGGATACGGCCCGTTTCGGCGAGCATTGTCCGTTATCCGGGCATTCCGGCGCTGCCGTCTGACACCGAACGCTATCGCTGTAAGGGCGGCGGCACACTCGTCGTGCGTGTCGAGGCGGGCGATCGAATCACGCTGACCGACTGCGAAGGCGGCCAGACCTGCGAGCTGTCATTCCTCGATGAGAAGGGCCGCTTCCAGTCCGCCGGATTGGGTGCCGCCTTCACCGGTGCCGCCGAAGGATTGAAGTCTATCCTGTCCTCCAAAGACGCAAGCGCTTCGCGCGTGCGCGCGGCGCTCGAGCGCCGCGGTGCCGATCTCGCGTCGGCCGGCGCTCTCAGCATCTTCGGAGAAACCTCACCGCCCGGCAGCACGGCTGAATTCACCATCGCTCTGAAAGGTCTGCTCATCGCCTGCGCCCCGGGCGCGGCCATGTCGCCGGAGGCACAGGATACGGCAACGCCGGTAGAGATCAGGATCCGGCGCGCGACGATCCTCCGCGACTATGCCTCCGCCCTGCCCGAACCCCTGGCCGATCCGATCGAGGATATCCGCATCAAGGCGGCCACAGCCTCCGCCTATTTCGTTCGCGCCGGCGAATTCATCCAGATCATCGACGTCTATGGGCGGCAGTGCACCGACTTTCAGGCTTTTGCTGCCCGCAAGGTGGACAAGGGGCTGGATCTCGCGCTCGATTCCACCGTCACGCGCACCCTGCTCGGCCGCAGCTATCCGACACCCGGCTTGCCCTCCAAGGCCTTCGACCGGGATTTCGAGCCGCTTATAGAAATCGTCCAGGATACGGTCGGCCGCCACGATGCCTTCGCCACCGCCTGCAATTCACGTTACTATGACGATATGGGCTATCCCGGCCACGTGAACTGCACCGACAATTTCAACGCAGTGCTCGCGCCTTACGGCATCGCCGGCCGCAAGGGCTGGGAAGCGCTCAACTACTTCTACAACACCAATATCGACCACAATAATCAGCTCTATCTCGACGAACCCTGGTCGCGGCCGGGCGACTATGTACTGATGCGGGCGCTGACCGATCTCGTCTGCGTCTCCTCCTCCTGTCCGGACGATATCGACGCGGTCAATGGCTGGGACCCGACCGATATCCATGTCCGCACCTTTTCCGGCAAAGAAAAATTCACACGAGCGGTAGCCTATCGCATGACCCCTGACGCTGATGCCGAACTCACGCGGGAAACCGCGTTTCACCCCCGCCTCTCCGCACTGACGCGGGATTACACCGAGTATCGCGGCTTCTGGCTGCCGAACCGCTTCTCTTCGGAAGGACCTGTCGAGGAATATTGGGCCTGCCGCGAGAGAGCCGTGGTCATTGACCTCTCGCCGCTGCGCAAGTTCGAGGTGACGGGACCGGATGCGGAGGAGTTGCTGCAATATTGCCTGACCCGCGACGTCCGCAAGCTATCGACCGGCCAGGTCGTCTACTCCGCCATGTGTTACGAAAATGGCGGCATGATCGACGACGGCACGCTTTTCCGTCTCGGCGACAAGAATTTCCGCTGGATCGGCGGCGATGACTATAGCGGCATCTGGTTGCGCGAGCAGGCGGAGAAAAAAGGGTTCAAGGCCTGGGTCCGCTCGTCGACCGACCAGATGCACAATATCGCGCTGCAAGGCCCGAAGAGCCGCGATATCCTGAAGGAGATCATCTGGACGGCGCCACGCCAACCCGCGATCGGCGAACTTGAATGGTTCCGTTTCACTGTGGGCCGCATCGGTCACTTCGAAGGCGTGCCGGTCGTCGTCTCGCGCACCGGCTATACCGGTGAACTTGGCTATGAGATTTTCTGCCATCCGAAGGATGCGGCCACCGTTTTCGACGCCGTCTGGAAGGCCGGCGAGCCATACGGCTTGAAGCCCATGGGGCTGGAGGCGCTGGATATGGTCCGCATCGAGGCCGGCCTGATCTTCGCCCATCATGAATTCACCGACCAGACCGATCCTTTCGAAGCCGGCATAGGCTTCACCGTGCCGCTGAAGTCCAAGCAGGATGATTTCATTGGCCGTGAGGCGCTGATACGGCGAAAGGAAAATCCGCGTCATCTGATGGTCGGTCTCGACATCGAGGCCAACGAAGCGGTCGGACATGGAGACTGCATCCATATCGGCCGTGCCCAGGTCGGCGTGATCACCAGCGCGACCCGCTCGCCGATCCTCGGCAAGACGATCGCGCTTGCTCGCGTCGATGTCCTGCATGCGGGCGTCGGCACCAAGGTCGAGATCGGTAAGCTCGACGGCCACCAGAAGCGCCTGCCGGCTGTGATCGTGCCGCTGTCGCATTACGACCCGCAGAAGACGCGACCGCGTTCATAAAGCGTTTTTACTCCGCTTTCCTCTGCGCATTCGAGATCGCCCGCGCCGCCTCCTCGGAGGAATTGGCGAGCGTGCGCATCTCTGCCGCCAGCACCGCAAACCCCGACCCCGCCGTTCCGGCTCTCGCTGCCTCGATGCCGGCATTGACCGCAAGCAGCTTCAGGTAGCGCAACGACTGCAGGATTTCGTTGGTCTTGGAGGCCGTAACCCGCATGCCCGATGTCTGTTCGTCGATACGCTGATACAGCGACTCGATGTTGATGATGCTGCCCTCCAAGTAGAGCAATTCCCCGGCCTCGTCCCATACGCCGCCGCCGGTCTCCGTCACCCAGATGAGATGACCGTCGCGATGGCGTATCCGGTACTCCATCGTCCAGTCGGCGCGGCTTTCCAGCGCCTTGCCGACAACCTCGTCCATGAGTGGAACATCCTCCTCGTACATGATGGAGGTGAAGGTTCGCGTGCGGTTGCCGATAATCTCGTCGACGGGATAACCGAAGATGCGTTCGACGCCGTCGGTCATTTCCAGCATCGTATAGTTCTCGTCAGCGCGGCAGCGATAAAGGAAGCCGCTCATGCGGCCAAGAACGCTAGTTTGGAAATCCATGGAGGCCGTACCCGAAGAAAAAGTTGCTGATCAAATCGCTTCGTCTCAACTCAAATACGCCGGCAAGGGCGGCGCTGAGCCTCCCTTGCCGGTCACGCGGGAATATGGCGGGCGCGTCAGTTGCGCAGATATTCTTCCATCGAGTCGTCAAGAGCTTCGACCCAGGGTGTATGATGCTTGGGCGACATATTGCCGGTCATCAGCGAACGATAAGCATGGTCGCGGAAGCCCATGATGTTCTCAGCCTTGTGATGCTCCCATTCCATGAAGGTCTTGTTCGTACCTTCGATATCGAAACTCGGATAATCGGTCTCGGCGAGCAACTCCTTCACATAGTCGCCCTGGTACCAGATCATCTGTTCGGCATCCTCGAGCGTTTCCTCGCGGGCGCGCCACATGTCGAAATTCGCCTGCAGCTCTTCTTCCGGCGGCAGCTTGATGCGGCCCATCATGACGTCGCGCGCCCACCAGGCCTGTACGTCGAACATGTTGAAGGTGTAGAACTGGTCCTGCATGCCGATGTAGAATAGCTGCGGATTCTTGTCGAAGATCACGCCCTTGTAGAGATGATCGGCCCAGAGACGGTTGGCCGTCTTCAGGCGCAGATCGTCCGGCAGGAAGGGGAAGTGGTGCTGGTATCCAGTGCAAAGGATCAGCGCATCGACCTCCTTGGAGGAGCCGTCGAGGAAATGGGCCGTCTTGTTCTCGAGCCGCGTCAGCAGCGGCCGCTCCTCGAAATTATCAGGCCATTTGAAGCCCATCGGCTTAGAGCGGTAGCTCGTCGTCACCGATTTCGCGCCGTATTTCCAGCATTGCGAGCCGATATCCTCGGCCGAATAGCTGCGGCCGACGATCAACACGTCCTTGCCCTTGAATTCCAGCGCATCGCGGAAGTCGTGGGCATGCAGCACGCGGCCGTTGAAGGTCTTCACCCCTTCGAAATAGGGGACGTTCGGCGTCGAGAAGTGGCCGCTCGCGACCACGACGTAATCGAACTCCTCGTCATACATGCGGTCCTGGGCACGGTCATGCGCAGTCACCGTGAACTTCTTCGTCTCCTCATCGAAACGCACCATGCGCACGGGCGTGCTGAAACGCACCCATTTGCGCACATCGGCCTTCTCGACGCGACCCTTGATATAGTCCCAGAGCACGGCGCGCGGCGGATAGGAGGCGATGGGCTTGCCGAAATGCTCTTCGAACGAATAGTCGGCGAATTCCAGGCATTCCTTGGGGCCGTTCGACCATAGGTATCGATACATGCTGCCGTGGACGGGTTCACCATATTCGTCCAGGCCGGTGCGCCAGGTGTAATTCCAAAGCCCGCCCCAGTCGGACTGTTTTTCGTAGCAGACGACTTCCGGGATCTCGGCGCCTTTCTGCGCTGCCGATTGGAAGGCCCGCAACTGGGCCAGTCCCGAAGGACCGGCGCCGATAACGGCAACTCTTGTCATGAAGCATTCCCCTTCTCGATTGTATCGAAATTCTTATCGTATGCAGTCGTTTGGCACTGGGACGGGATCAATCCGGGAAGATGCCGGGGCTGGTCGGCGCCCCGTCGTCATAGGTCGAAAGCCAGTCGATGGTGGTCTCGCGGAAGCGTGTCAGGCCCTTGTAGTCGATGAGTTCCGGCGGCAAGGTTCGCAGCACGCGCGGGAAGCGGCGTGCCCATTTTGGCACCGTCACGAGTTCGTCCATGTTCATCAGATAGCAGCGGATCACGAAGAGGATGGCATTCGAACGCGGCAGGCGCCAGAGGCTCTGCAATTCCACGCGCAGATGCACTTTCTCGCCGACATTCTCCGGTGTCACCGTTGTACGGTCCGGTCCCCATTTCGGATAGTTCTCGGGACTGGTGTCGAGGCGGGGATTGATCGTCATCGTCCAGTTGAACCGACGCGTCGGCTTGCCCTGCTGCAGGTTCAGGAGGAACTTCAAAGCGCGGTCGAAGACGCCGATCTGGTGGGCGAGCGGCACCGGTCCGTGCCATTCCATGAAATTCATGCCGATGTCGAAGTCGAGCGACCAGTCGGCCTGGGTCGTGACCATGCCGGCATCCATCCAGAGATTGCCGTCCCGCTGGTCGACGATGCAGAAATCGCCCTGTGCCTGTCGGGTGATGTATTCGAAGGGCTCGTAGGGCAGCGTGGATGTATCGCCGAAGGTGAAGGTGTCGTCGATGCCGAGCGGCCGGTTGATCCAGCGCCACTGGTCGCCGTTCTTGGTGAGTGTAAAGTGCTCGGGATAGCCGGCAGCCTGCTCTTCCATCAGCAGTTCCAGCGTATCCCACTGCGCCGACATCATGTGCGGCAGCGCCTGATAGCGCAGCGGATCTTCCTTCAGAACCAGCGCCCGGTCGCGCATTTCGGCGACGTAGTGCTCGTCGACGTCGATCAGGCTTTCGTAGATCGTGTTCTTCTGACCCTTCACATGCGGTTCCATGTTGACGGAATACATGTACTCGTCACGCTCGAAAGGAAACGGAAAGCGCCGGATGTTTTCCGGACTGTTGCGATAGCTGAAATCGTCCCGGAAGGTTTCCTGCTTGAAGGCGATTGCCATGTCCGTTCTCCTGAGTATCGGTCCGGTGCCTAAAGGTCGAGATGCAGCGCGCTTCCCTCGAAACGGGAAACGCAGATCATCACCTTCCGGCCGGACGCCTTTTCTTCGTCGGTCAGATAGACGTCGTGGTGCAAAAGCTTGCCATCGCAGACGGCAACACCAGTCTCGCATTGTCCGCAGGCACCACCGCGACAGAGGAAAGGCGCGTCGACGCCGGCAGCCTCTATCGCCTCCAGCATGCTCTCGTGATGGCCGACATGAACTGTCTTGCCGGAACGCGTCAGCTCGATCGAGAAGGGCTTGCCAGGTTGCGAGGACAGGAAGCGTTCGGAATGCAGGTTCTGCTCGGGCCAGCCGGCCTCCAGACCCGTTTTCAGCACGCCGTCGATCATGCCCGAGGGGCCACAGACATAGAGATGCGTGCCGAGCGGTTGGCTTTCGAGGAGACGGGCGACGGGGATGAAATTGCCGTCGGCGTCACAATAGATCTTCACCCGCTGCGAGCCATATTGTTCGACAAGTTCTCGGCAATAGGCACCGCGATCCACCGAGCGCACGGCATAATGCAGTTCGAAATTGGCGCCCTCGCGCGAAAACTGCTGCATCATCGCAATGAAGGGCGTGATGCCGATACCACCGGCAATCAGCAGATGCTTGCGGCCACGCCAATCCGGCTGGAAGAGATTGACCGGATAGCTGACCTTGAGCTCGTCGCCTTCGCTCACCTTCTCATGCATGAAGGCGGAACCACCGCGCGAATCCTCGACGCGCAGCACGCTGATCTCATAGGCCGAACAATCATGCGGCGGCGACATCAGCGAATAGGCGTTGCGCCGCATATGTCCTTCGTCGTTCATCGAAACGATCACATGGGCGCCGCCGGAAAAGTAAGGCATCGGCTTGCCGTCGAGACGCTCGAAGCGGAAACGCTTGATGCGATCGGCGACCGGTGTGACCTTCGCAACGCGGACCGGAATTTCTGTACCACCGCTCACAGGAACAACTCCTCCGGATCGGGCGCACTGCCGGGCTCTTCCGCATCGATATTGACGCCCTGGAAGGCGCCGAGACGGCGCGAATAATGATCACGCACCAGAAGCGGAAGCCCGCAATGGCTGCAGGTGAAGGGACTATGCGTGACATCCTCGGTGATGCCCTTGCAATGGACGCATTGCACGCGACGCGCCAGCGAGCCGCGATGTTCCGTGATGATCGAGGCATGGTCCATGCCGTAGTCGAGCGCTACCATCATCGCCTGGCCGATGAAGCCCTCGGTGCCGGCAATATAAAGCCGCGTGCCCATATGGGCGGTCGCAAGCGACCCTTTCAGGCGAAAGAGCAGCGTTGCGATCGTCGGCGCCGCGAAGAACATGTCGGCGCCTAGCTTGCGCAGGGCTTCGTCATGGCCCTTGCCCTGCGAGCCGCGCGCGACATAGAGGATCTCGCTGCGCGACAGAACCGTGTCGTCAAGCGCGACCATCTGGTCGAGGAGAGCATTGGCGCCCTCGCCTTCCAATACAAAGATGTGCCGCCGGGCGTGCGGCTGGATGGTGAGGCCTTTATAGACCGGTCGGCTCTTGATGCCTTCGACAAGCATACGCGCCTCCTAACCGATGGCCGTCCTCTTCTTCTTTTCCGGATCGTCGAACGGCAGCGTGTGAGCGATGGCACTTGCCTTCAGGCTCTTGCCGCGCACCTCGAGCTTCATGCCCTGAACCGCCTTGTCGACGTCGAGACGGGCGATCGCCATGGATTTTTTCGTCAGCGCGGAATAGCACGGGCAGGTAATGACGCCGACTTTTTTGCCGTCGGCAAAGACCTCGTCGCCGAGATCGGCCGGGCCATCGGCATCGATGAGCATGCCGAAGATCTTGAAGCGCTCCTTGCCCTTGAGGCGGGCATGTTCCTCGGCACCCCTGAAGCCGGTCTTGCCGGGGCTGACGGTAAAGTCGAGGCCGAGTTCCCAGAGACTGTCGCCGGGTGGCTGATCGGCGAAGGGATACATCTGCGAGTTATCATAGGGATAGAAAAGCAGATAGCTTTCGACGCGCAGCATGTCGAGAACGCTGAAGCAGCAGGGAATGATCCCCATCTCCTCGCCTTCCGCGACGATGCGGTCCCAGACCATGGGAGCGTCCTGTCCGCGCACGAAGATTTCATAGCCGCGCTCGCCGGTATAGCCGGTGCGCGAGATCATCACGGGAGCGCCGAACAGCGTCGTCTGCATGTGATGGAAATACTTGAGGTCGCGGATGCCGGGGACGTATTTTGCAAGATAATCAACGGCAACCGGACCCTGCAGCGAGAGGTCGTGCAGATCGTCGTCGAAGAGGACGGCGCAGTTGCGGCCCGCTGCCTGCTTGACGAGTTCCTCGTGGCCAGAGCCCGAACCATGCACCAGCATCCAGGAATTCGGTCCGGTGCGATAGACGATGCAGTCGTCGGTGAAATAGCCGCGATCGTTCAGCATCGCGGCATAGACCGAGCGGCCGGGATAGATCTTCGACATGTCGCGTGTGGTGATATAGTCGAGCACGGCGATGGCGTGCGGGCCGACCAGGTGCACCTTCTTGAGGCCGGAAACATCCATAATGCCGGCCTTGGTGCGGATCGCGACATGCTCGTCCGACATGTCCTTCTCATAGGTCCAGGCGGTTCCCATGCCGCTCCAGTCTTCGAGTTTCGATCCGAGAGCACGGTGCCGGTCCGCCAAGGCGGAGAAACGCCATGATAATGCCATTTCGTTCCCTCATTTTCTTCTATGGAATATTTATTTCCTGACTATAATCGTCTTTCGTGTCTTGGCAAGCCGATCCGAGTGGTTTTTTGTCGCCACCCGGAAGGCATTTTCCTCAAAACTTCGGCGGCTGCTTTCCGGCGGCCCGATGGGCGGCGATGACGGTATTGGCCATCAGCATGGCGATCGTCATCGGCCCGACACCGCCCGGAACCGGCGTGATGGCGCCGGCGACATCGGAGGCTTCCGCATAGGCAACATCGCCGACCAGCCGGCTCTTGCCCTCGCCGCGCTCCGGTGCGGCAATGCGGTTGATGCCGACATCGATGACCGTTGCGCCCGGCTTGATCCAATCGGCCTTGACCATCTCAGGCCGACCGACCGCGGCCACCAGGATATCAGCGCCGCGAGCCACAGATGCCAGATCCTTGGTGCGCGAATGCGCCGTCGTGACAGTCGCATTGGCATTGAGCAGCAATTGCGCCATCGGCTTGCCGAACAGGTTGGAGCGGCCGATGACGACGGCATTCAGCCCCGACAGGTCCTCGCCATGAATGCGCTGCACCAACAGCATGGCGCCGGCCGGCGTGCAGGAGATCAGCCCGGTTGAGAGATCGCCGGTCGCAAGCTTGCCGGCATTGACCACATGCAACCCATCGACATCCTTGTCCGGCCGGATCGACTGGATGATCGCATCGGAATCCAGATGCTTCGGCAGCGGCAGCTGCACCAGGATGCCGTGAATGGAAGGATCCTCGTTCAGCGAGGCCACCAGCCTTGCCAGCTCTTCCTGCGTCGTTTCCGCCGGCAGCGTGTGCTGGATGGACATGAAGCCGCATTCCTTGGCCATCTTGCTCTTGGAGTTCACATAGGCGTGGCTGGCCGGATCGTCGCCGACGATGACGACGGCAAGCCCGGTCCGAACACCGGTCTCCGTCTCAAGCCCGCCGGCGGCAACCTTCACCGCCTCGATCACCGAAGCCGCCGCAATCTTTCCGTCGATCACTGAAGCCAGCGCCATCCCTCACCCCATCCGTTCGGATGCATAGCTTCCCGGGCTTGCCGGGAAGACGATGGTGCGGTTGCCGTTGAGGAAGGTGCGGTAGTGGATATGCGCATGGATG